>OLYR01000044.1_pt1 | contig 38011 bp, 25 predicted proteins | sample 1644301 | NCBI WGS metagenome assembly OLYR01 (sample SAMEA103958141, study PRJEB25191) | human gut metagenome | biome: human-associated habitat [ENVO:00009003]; feature: intestine environment [ENVO:2100002]; material: feces | place: Germany | collected 2013/2015
CCCGCTTCGGTTGTCATACCAGCCACTTTCATAGCTTCCATTACACGTACATTTTCTTTGTAGATGGCAGCAGTTTCTGTTGTAATTTCCACCTGACGGTCGAGCATCAGCAACGAATAATAGATATTGGCTATGCCACAGATAATCTGTGAACGTACTGCCTGTTCCGCATACTTGCTTTGTTCATAAGCAACTTTCTGTCCACGTTTTGTATTGAGAATCTTGCCAAACAAATCGATTTCCCAACTTGCAACAGCTGGAAGTTGATAAGCTTTTACATAACTTCCTCCTCCCATACTAGTTGTTGTTCCTTGAGGAGCCAAGTTTATAGAAGGCAGATACGACAGTTTTGCGGCAGTCAGCATCACTTTTGCTTCCTGTACACGAAGAGCTGCAGCCTGCATATCTACATTGTTTGCCAATCCTTCTTCAATTAAAGCCTGCAATTTTGCATCGCGAAAGACTTCTTTCCATGGCAAGTTTCCCATATTTGAAGTATCGGCAACCAACGTATCGGTAGCCGACGCCGGGTCACGATAGATGCCTGAGGCATCTATCGATTCCGGACGATCGTAAGCTTTATAGATGTGACAACTGCTCATCATGGCAGCCAGACACATCGCACCTAATATTTGTTTTTTCATTATCGTCTTTATCATTTATGAGTTTTAGCAGTAGGAGAATATTGTTCGATTTCAGCCTCTACTTCACTTTCGTCAAGGCTATCCCATTCCATCGGCTTAATCTTCTCCTGTAGCCATTGGAATATAACAAACAGTACCGGAACAATGAAGATTTGCAGAATCATACCAATCAACATACCACCGATAGCTGAAGAACCCAGAGTACGGTTACCGTGAGCACCTACGCCAAACGCAAACATCAACGGAAGCAATCCGACAATCATAGCCAAAGAGGTCATCAAAATCGGTCGCAAACGAGCTGCCGCACCCAGCACAGCTGCCCAAGAAATACTCATACCTTGCTTACGACGGTCGAGGGCAAACTCTACAATCAAAATTGCATTCTTAGCCAACAGACCCATCAACATAATCAATGCAATCTGCATGTAGATGTCATTTGACATAGTTCCCAGAATCATCTTCAATGCAGGTATATTTCCTAATGCACCGAATCCGTTAACGAAAATAAAGCTACCCATCAAACCGAACGGAACTGAAAGCAATACAGCCAACGGAAGAATATAACTTTCGTACTGAGCACTCAGCAACAAGTAAACGAATACAAAACACAACACGAAGATAATACCTGTTGTACTACCACTTGTAGATGCCTCTTCACGTGCCATACCTCCTAATTCGTAACCAAATCCAGTAGGTAAGTTTTCCTTAGCAACTTCGGCAATAGCCTGCAATGCCTGACCTGAAGTGTATCCTGAAGCCGGAGCAACCATGACTTTCATAGAAGTATACAGGTTGAAACGGTTGATGATATCCGGACCATACACTTTCTTCATGCTGACAAACTGTGTAATAGGAGCCATTTCGTTACCACTACGAACTTTGATACTGTTCAGAGATTCCATGTTTTTAGTAGCATCCGGCTCAGCCTGAATCATTACACGGTACATCTTACCGAAACGGTTAAAGTTTGATGCATATAAACCTCCGAAGTATCCCTGCATAGTAGAAAGAATATCGCTCGGGCTGATACCAGCTTTCTTACAAGCTGCGGCATCGATATCCAGCTGATATTGCGGGAAGCTAGGGTTAAATGTTGTTTTTGCTGAGTTGATTTCAGGACGTGCTTCAAGCGCAGCTCTATAGTTATTGACTACTTCGAAGAAGTGATCCAAACTACCACCAGTCTTATCCTGCATATTTAACTCGATATCACTTGATACAGAGTAACCCGGAATCATAGGAGGAGCGAAGAACAATACCTGTGCATCTTTGATAATTTTCTGTGCACGCATGAACAATGTTGCATAAATAATATCAGAGTTCTGCATCATAGAACGTTCTTCCCAGTCTTTCAACTTGATAATGACAGAACCGTAAGAAGGTCCCTCACCACCAATGAAGCTATATCCGGAAATAATAGTACGAGATTCAACAGCAGGTTCGGCTGCAACCAAGCTATCTACTTTAGCCAAAACTTCCATTGCACGTTCCTGAGATGTTCCAGGAGGTAAAGTTACAGCACCCATGATAGTACCTGTATCTTCATTAGGAACCATACCTGTAGGAGTGATCTTCATAAAGAATACAAGCAAAACAATAGAAGCTGCTACCAAACCTAATGATAACCATTTCTTATGGATAAAGAATACAACACGTTTCTTGTAACTCTTCAACAATGAATCGTAAGCAGCGTTGAATGAAGTATGGAAACGATCGATAACACTCATTTTCTTTGGCTTGTGTTCTGAATCATGTGGTTTCAGGAAGATAGCACACAAAGCCGGAGACAGTGTCAACGCGTTCAATGCAGAGAATGCAATAGAGATGGCCATGGTAATACCGAACTGACGGTAGAATGTACCTGCTGTACCTCCCATGAAACTTACCGGAATGAACACAGACATCATGACCAATGTAATTGAAACCAATGCTCCACCCAGTTCGCTCATGGCATCAATAGAAGCCTCACGAGATGACTTATATCCCTGGTCCAATTTTGCATGGACACCTTCTACCACCACTATGGCATCATCGACCACAATCGCAATGGCAAGCACCATCGCCGACAGAGTCAACAAGTTCACACTAAATCCAATCAGCTTCAATACGAAGAATGTAGCAATCAAAGCTACCGGGATGGCAATTGCCGGAATCAAAGTAGAGCGCATATCCTGCAAGAAGACATACACCACAATAAACACAAGGATAAATGCTTCGATCAAAGTTTTGATAACTTCATGGATAGATGCATACAAGAAGTCATTTGCATTTTGTGCAACGTTAATCTTCAAACCTGCCGGCAAGCTTTCTTCTGCCTTGCTGATAACATCAAGCAAATTATTGATTGTTTCAGTTGCATTGGTTCCTGCCATCTGGAATACGATACAGGTTACAGCCTTATGACCGTTTACTGTATTATCAAAGGTATAGGCCAAACGTCCCAGCTCGATACGGGCAACATCTCCCAAACGGAGAACTTCTCCATTAGGCAACGCTTTAATAACGATGTCTTCGAATTCTTCCGTCTGCTGCAAACGTCCCTTATAACGGATGGTATATTGGAACGTCTGATTACCACGTTCACCGAATTGTCCGGGTGCGGCTTCGATGTTCTGTTCTGCCAATACACCGGAAATATCAGACGGTACCAGGTTATATTGTGCCATGACATCCGGTTTCAGCCAGATACGCATAGAATAATCCATTCCCATTACGTTGGCATCACCCACACCCTTCACACGCTGAATCTCGGGAATCAGGTTAATCTTTGCGTAGTTTTCAATAAACTCAATGTTATACTTATCTTCTGCATCGTACAAAGAGAAAATCAACAACATAGAGTTCTGACGCTTCTGAGTTGTCACACCGACTCTTGTTACTTCGGCTGGCAGCAAACCCTGCGCCATAGAAACACGGTTCTGTACATTGACCGCAGCCATATCCGGGTCAGTACCCTGGTTAAAATAAATACTGATATCGGCCGAGCCGTTGTTTGACGCACTAGACTGAATATACATCATGTTTTCTACACCATTGATCTGGTCTTCCAGCGGTGCAATAACTGAGTTCAATACAGTTTGCGCATTGGCACCCGTATAGGCAGCTTCTACCGATACGGTAGGAGGCGCAATATCCGGATACTGTGTTACCGGCAATGTAGCAAGGCCGATTATACCCAGGATAACCATCAAGATAGATATTACCGTTGACAGTACCGGACGATTAATAAATTTATCTAGTTTCATTCTATTCCTTAATAATATTATACGAATACATTATTCTCCTCACACAATCAATTGAAAGCTGTCTGGATATTTCCATCACGCTGATCCTGGAGGGCTTTCTGATATTTAGCTTCTTTTTGAGCAACAGTAATAGGAACAATCTTCTGTCCATCCTGTAAAGTTTGAACACCTTCCACTACTACCTTATCTCCTTCCTTCAAACCGCCGGTTACGATATAATTCTTACCGTCGTTCAAGTTAGAAACCTGTATTTCCGTATGTTTCAGTGTACTGTCTGCCTGCAATACATAAACGAATTTCTTATCCTGAATTTCCTGTGTAGCTGTCTGAGGTATCAAAATAATATTATCCATTGCATAAGGGAATACAACGTTTGCCATACCTCCACTACGTAAAATATTTTGCTTGTTTGGGAAAATAGCACGCATGCTAACAGAACCTGTAGTCTGATCGATAACTCCACTTACAGCATCAATTTTACCTTCTGCATCATACATAGTACCATCAGAAAGTTGCAGTTTTACTGCCGGCATTTTTTCCAGCTGTTCTTTCAATGTACCACCAGCTTTTGTCAAAGCCAACAACTGTTTTTCTGTCATAGAGAAATATACATACATATCACCAATCTGAGAAACAGTTGTCAATGGTTGAGCTACCGATGCACTAACCAAAGCACCTACACGGTACGGGAAAGTTCCGATAACACCATCAGACGGACTTGTAACTGTACAGAAGCCTAAATTTTGTTTTGCAGCAGCATAAGCAGCTTCAGCCTGCGCCAGATTAGCCTTAGCTGTCAGCAAATTATTTACAGCTGTCTGATATTCAAAATCGCTGATAATCTTCTGTTCATGCAGCATCTTCTTATTTGCTTCTGTTTCTGTAACAGTCTTTAAATTAGCTTTAGCAGATTCTACACCAGCCTTAGCCTGGTCGTAAGCAGCTTTATACTGAGTTGGGTCTATCTGAAATAGAGCCTGACCCTTACGAACTGTAGCTCCTTCATCTACGCATAATTTCACTATGAATCCTGACACCTGAGGACGAATTTCAATATCCTGCAAACCTTTGATTGTAGCCGGATACTGAGTGGTCTGGCTACTAGAAGTTACTGTAACCGATTGCACAGCAAACTCGTTGTCACCCATTTTCATGCCGCCTTGGCCCCCACCACAGGCAGTCAAAACCGATAACCCTAAAGCCATAAGGGAAATTCGGCTAGAAAAAAAACTTCTGTTTCTTTTTACACTCATATTCATATTATAAAAAAATTAATGTTTTTCTTACCCTCGTTTTATCGTTTCAATAGAAAACTTTTTCAACCCGATTAGTTTTTAACCGTGCAAATATAATGAAAAAATCACTCACAAAACCAACTGTTTAACTAACAATAACCATAAAACTAGAATAGTTATTACATATAGCCAAATTAAAACGACTAATTGACAAATATTATCGACAGAAACTTCTGCATATTATACAAATTACAGTTTTTTAAAAGAAAAAATCTTCCATTTGTTATTTTATTCCTACATTTGCGCTACACATTAATTGATAATTCATAAAACCAATAAAATTATGGTCAAAATAACAAAAGAAGCCGCTTTGCTCTATCACTCACAGGGCAAACCGGGTAAAATTGAGGTCGTTCCGACCAAACCTTATCAAACACAAAGAGACTTGTCATTAGCATATTCGCCGGGAGTTGCAGAACCATGTCTTGAAATCCAGAAAAGTCCTGAAACAGCATACGACTATACTGCTAAAGGTAATTTGGTTGCTGTCATTTCAAACGGAACAGCTGTTCTGGGATTGGGTGACATAGGTGCCATGAGCGGAAAACCCGTAATGGAAGGAAAAGGATTATTGTTTAAAATATATGCCGGCATCGATGTATTCGACATAGAAGTAAACGAAAAGGATCCTGACAAATTTATCGAAGCTGTAAAAGCTATCGCTCCTACATTTGGAGGTATTAACCTGGAAGATATCAAAGCACCCGAATGCTTTAAGATAGAACAACGCCTGAAAGAAGAACTTGACATTCCTGTTATGCATGATGACCAGCACGGAACAGCAATCATCTCAAGTGCCGGTCTGATTAATGCCCTGGAAGTAGCAGGAAAGAAAATAGAAGATGTAAAAATCGTTGTAAACGGTGCTGGAGCTTCTGCTGTATCATGTACCAAGCTGTATGTATCGCTGGGTGCACGCCTGGAAAATATCGTCATGCTGGATAGTAAAGGGGTTATTTCCAAGCAGCGTACCGACCTGAACGAACAAAAGAAATATTTCGCTACCGATCGTACTGACGTACATACATTGGAAGAAGCGATCAAGGGAGCTGATGTTTTCCTCGGGCTGTCAAAAGGAAACGTGCTTACTCAAGACATGGTAAGAAGCATGGCAGACCATCCGATTGTTTTTGCTTTGGCAAACCCAACTCCAGAAATATCTTACGAAGATGCTATGGCATCACGCCCTGACGTATTAATGTCAACCGGACGCTCAGACTATCCTAACCAGATTAATAACGTTATCGGATTCCCGTATATATTCCGTGGAGCATTGGATACACGTGCTACTGCTATCAACGAAGAAATGAAACTGGCAGCAGTACGAGCTATCGCCGGTCTTGCTAAAAAGCCTGTACCCGATGTAGTAAATGAAGCATATCATGTCAACAACCTGACATTTGGTCCCGAATATTTTATACCGAAGCCAGTAGATCCACGACTGATAACAGAAGTTTCCATGGCTGTGGCTAAGGCTGCAATGGAATCAGGAGTCGCACGTAAGCAAATTACCGACTGGGAAGCATACAAGAATCACCTGCGTGAACTGATGGGCCAGGAAAACAAACTGACTCGCCAGTTATATGAAACAGCACGTCGCTGCCCGCAACGCGTTGTATTTGCCGAAGGAACTCACCCCAACATGCTGAAAGCTGCAGTAGAAGCCAAGGCCGAAGGTATCTGTAACCCAATCCTGTTAGGTAATGAAGAAAGAATAGCTAAGCTTGCCAAAGAACTCGACCTGAATCTGGATGGAATAGAAATCGTAAATCTCCGCCACGACCGTGAAGCAGAACGCCGCGAACGTTACGCACGCATACTGTGTGAAAAACGTGCCCGCGAAGGAGCAAACTTTGCCGAAGCAAACGACAAGATGTTCGAACGTAACTATTTCGGTATGATGATGGTGGAAACAGGAGAAGCCGATGCATTTGTTACAGGTCTGTACACCAAATATTCAAATACTATCAAAGTAGCCAAGGAAGTTATCGGTATACAGCCGGGATACAACCATTTCGGAACAATGCACATCCTGAATTCCAAGAAAGGAACATATTTCATCGCTGATACATTGATCAACCGTCATCCGGATACCGATACACTCATCGACATAGCAAAATTGTCAGTAAAGGCAGTACGTTTCTTCAATCAGGAACCGGTTATGGCCATGCTTTCATACTCTAACTTCGGTTCAGATACTGAAGGAAGTCCGGCAAAAGTACACGAAGCAATAAACTACATGCACAACGAATATCCGGAACTAGCTATCGACGGAGAAATGCAGGTAAAATTTGCCTTGAACAATGCATTGCGTGATGAAAAATATCCTTTCACACGCCTGAAAGGAAAAGAAGTCAATACGCTTGTATTCCCTAACTTAAGTTCGGCAAATGCAACTTATCAGCTTATACAAAATATGAGTGAGACAGAGGTTATCGGTCCGATTCAGATGGGATTGAACAAACCTATCCACTTTACCGATATAGAAAGTTCTGTACGTGATATCGTGAATATCACCGCTATTGCCTGCATCGATGCAATAGTAGATAAGAAAAAGAAACAATGTTAAACCCTTTATAAAAGGAAAAGCTGAAATCGGGAAAATGACGAATTAAAATTCACAGAAGAATTACTTCATTTTCTGATTTCAGCTTTTCCTTTTTTATCCATAAACAAAAGCTATGAGAAAACCACTAACAAAAACCCAAAGTGTCATACTTACCCTGTTTTGGGCAGCTCTTTGTTTTGTAGTCCTGACTTCTTCTCCACGTATTGACGGACCGCTTATCACAATGCTTCTCATTTCAGGAGCTTTGGTATTTATTCCTATCGCTAAGTCTATGAAAAACAATAAATAATAAGCATTTACACATATTTAATTCACAAAATCAAATATTTTGATATTTTTTCTTTGATTTTATTTATCAAATGTTGCACAAATAAATTTTTATCTATATTTTTGTCACATCAAAAATTGATCAATTTAGAAAATCAAATAATCCAACAACTAAATAGATAATTTATGAATGCAGCTAAAGTATTGGAAGATCTGAAAAGAAGATTTCCTAATGAGCCTGAATATCACCAGGCAGTAGAAGAAGTGTTAGGCACTATCGAAGAAGAATACAACAAACACCCAGAATTCGACAAAGTAAATTTGATTGAACGCTTGTGCATTCCTGATAGAGTTTATCAGTTCCGTGTAACTTGGATGGATGATAAAGGCAATATCCAGACTAATATGGGTTATCGCGTTCAGCACAACAATGCAATCGGCCCGTACAAAGGCGGTATCCGTTTCCATAGTTCTGTAAACTTAGGTATCTTGAAATTCCTTGCTTTCGAGCAGACATTCAAAAACTCTCTGACAACACTCCCTATGGGTGGTGGTAAGGGTGGTTCTGACTTCTCTCCACGTGGTAAGTCAAATGCAGAAGTAATGCGTTTCTGCCAGGCGTTTATGTTGGAGTTATGGCGTCATATCGGTCCTGAAACAGACGTTCCAGCCGGAGATATCGGTGTTGGTGGTCGTGAAGTAGGTTTCATGTTCGGTATGTACAAAAAGCTGGCTCACGAATTTACCGGTGTATTGACAGGTAAAGGTCGTGAATTTGGTGGCTCATTGATTCGTCCTGAAGCAACTGGTTACGGAAATATTTATTTCTTGCTGGAAATGCTTAAGACACGTAACATAGATATTAAAGGTAAAACTTGTCTTGTATCAGGTTCAGGTAACGTAGCTCAGTACACAGTAGAAAAACTGATCCAACTGGGAGCAAAAGTTGTTACAATGTCTGATTCAGACGGTTATATTTATGATCCGGACGGTATCGACCGTGAAAAGCTGGATTACATCATGGAACTGAAGAACTTGTACCGTGGCCGTATCCGCGAATACGCAGAAAAGTATGGCTGCAAATATGTAGCAGGTGCTCGTCCATGGAACGAAAAAGCAGATATCGCTCTTCCTTCTGCAACTCAGAATGAAATCAATGGCGACGATGCAAAAGCATTGATTGCAAACGGTGTAATCGCTGTTTCGGAAGGAGCAAACATGCCTTCTACTCCAGAAGCTATCCGTGTATTCCAGGAAGCTAAAATTCTTTATGCTCCGGGTAAAGCAGCTAATGCTGGCGGTGTTTCTGTTTCTGGTTTGGAAATGACTCAGAATTCTATCAAACTGAGCTGGAGTCAGGAAGAAGTAGATGAAAAACTGAAAAGCATCATGAAAAACATTCACGAAGCTTGTGTACAGTATGGTACAGAACCAGACGGTTATATCAACTACGTGAAAGGTGCAAACGTTGCCGGCTTCATGAAAGTTGCCAAAGCTATGATGGCTCAGGGTATTGTATAAACAGATTATCCCTAACATAAAAACAGAAACGGGTGGAATGTGAATAACGTTCCACCCGTTTTTTATATCAGTAAATACTGTTCACAACAACAAAAAAATCCTCCTTTATTCATAAAGAACAAGAAAGATTTTTTGAATGTTATCAATTCTTTACTCTTTCAAAGACAAAGAATGAGTATCCCAGTTGTAAACAACAGTATATATCGTATTTGTGTTTATGACTTCTCCTTCATCTTTTCCCCAATCACCATTTAATGTATTCGTTTCTGAATCAGAGTTTGTCAAAGTCAACTGATAACTGAAAGAAACACCTTCAGAATAGGGAAAATAAGCAATATCTCCATTGTCTAAAGCTACAGTTCTATCTCCAGCAGTCACAGTAAAATCATATTCCTGTAACCAATCCCCGATCACTTCCGACAGATTTAGGCTTACAGCAAATGTAATCGTAGGAACCTGAACTTTCAATCCAGTAGTTTCTCCCTGTTTTACGACAAAAGGAACTTCCGTATAATAAACAGGCTCGCCTTTCTCATCGTTAGTCCAGTCTTTTTCCACTCCATAATTCGGACTATACACTTTCAGCAGATAGTCATCAGCAGCATCCAATTCGATTTTATTCTGCATTTCTTCAGTAGAAAGTGTGCGAAGCATCTCACTCCCTTTCCATAATTCAACAGTCCAGGTTATATCATCAGTTGCCCGTGAAGCAACTTCTGTTATAGTTTTCGATTGAATTTCTATACCGGAAACAGATATATAGCCAACACCAGATATAACTTCCTTTTGCTGACAACCAACCAACAAAAAGATTCCACACAATATATAAAGTATATTTCGTTTCATGACTTTATCTTTTATTTATCAAATGCCAAGGAAATATCATCTATCTTCAAAATACTTCCCATATGTACAGTCCAATCTCCAATAACAGGATAAGTTATAGTTGTCCCTAAATCAAAATCACTCTGCGAGAGTGAAGTTTTATTCGAAGCCAGAAACTGTACGCATATAGAAGTTGCTTTCTCATAAGGTTCAAGATAATTAAAGTCGACCGTAGCATGTCCATATTCACTATCCTCTACCGAATAGGCAGCAGGCTCATACGTTCCAGTTGCAATTTCCTTATCTCCGTTTTTCAAAGACACAACAACCTTGAAAGCATCAGAATTATAGGGCTTATATTTATACCAGAAAGACAATGAAGTTGGACGGGAATTAAATTCATGCCCTTGTATGATACCAGAATCATAAGTTCCTATAAATAAGCTTCCTACCATAGCACCACCAACATAAGAACCAGATGTATTGGCATAACCATCACCACATCCCGATAGATACATCAATGCAGCTTTTGTTCCTCCGTGAGCATCCTCCGTATAACTAACGCAGGAAGCAAAACAACCTTCATACCAAATACCCAAAGCATAAGTTCCTCCTTGAGCCTTATCATTGTTTGTATCCCACCATGAAGATCCAGCATTACCTTCTGCATAAGGATGAAAAGTATAATAAGTTTTATCTTTAAAAGGCCATGTCCCTGATTTTTTCTTTTCTTCAATGTACCAGTCTTCCATATCCGAGTTCGGCAACTGCTGCGGAGTTTCCAGTTCAATATCTATCGGTTCTGTTTCGATACCCTCACGATAAACAGCACGTATCTGATATTGCTTATCCACAGGATAGTCGTCAAACTGTACCAAGCGATCACAGTCTATCCATTGCTCGTCGCCTTTCTTACGATATTGATATTGAATTTTCTGCGAAATCGTTTCGATATCTCCAGTCTTTATATCACAGCTGTCCACACTAAATTCCTTACACCAGAAGTTTCCCGGATTAGTTACGATAGAGAACTCCGGCTTATTACACTTAAGTGTATAAACCCGATTAACTGTTGCATCTTCACTAGCCCAGCGGTTATTGGCCTTCACATCCACTTCTATTGTTGATGTAACAGTTGCTCCCTTATCCGTCATCAGCTGTGGTAATAAAGAAGTAAAATCCAAAACAGCCTCCGTTGCTCCAACTTCCGGTAAGGAAATACCTAATGTATTTTCAATCGCAGACTTATCTTCAGCACTAGACAACAAATATTCTTTTCCTTGTTCCAATCCAGCAAACTTAGTATCTGCCGAATTAAATTTCAACTTCAACTCCTGCAAGGCAGATGAAAGTTTCAAACGAATAGTTGCCGATTTTTTTTCTGTTTCAGCGAACGAGAGCTCGTTATTCAGAAAACCATCCGATTCCAATTTCGGCTTAGGCATAAACTCTGAAGGTATCGTTTCAGCAATAGAAACCGTTTCCGTTTCAAGTTTCTCAATAGAAATACCTACTCCCGATGAAATTTCTGAATCATCCAGACCTAATGTAACCTTTACATGAGTCTTTACTGCAATATTTGCAAACTGCTCCTGATCCGGAATATCATATACGACCTCTTTTCCCGTACCAGATAAACGGCCATGGAAAACCAGCTTCACTGACGAACCTGCACGAAAATAAGCACTCTTTCCTGAATCAGCATCCAGATCGACAGACTCACTGCCAACAGATACTGTTACGAAATAGGATTCATACATCTTGTTCAGACTCTCTCTGTTATAAATGACAGACAACAGAGAATTGGCTACAGAGCAAGATATAGAAACTGAAGTCATTTCTCCTTTTATCACTTCCTGTGCATTCAAACTTCCTACATAATAGGGAGCATCCAATGCAATCACTGGATTATCACCATACGTAGCAGTCAAATCGTACAGGCCTTCCTGTAATAAAACATATTCCTTACAAGTTCCCTTATAGGCAGATTTATCGGTACCACTATATAGAATCTTCAACTGAAACATTTCTGTCAGCGGATCTTCCAACTCAGAAGGAGCTTTACGTGAATATGCTTTATTATCATCATCAGTCAAGGTAACAAGCAATCCCGTTTTGCCAGATAAATCAGTTTCCTCATTCTCCTGACACCCTCCCAGTAGCATACATAGCAGCAGCGAGCACAAGCCTCCTATCCACTTCATATATTCAATAACCAATTTATTCATAACCTAATTCAAATTCATCTACCCACAACGTACTGCCGTCGCCAACCTGTCCGATTACTTTCTTTCCATTCTCATCAAAATCACCGCCATACTTACTGGAAGTAGCAACAATCGCGATTTTCGCAGGTTTCGATTCAGTATTACTATACTTAATATCAAACTCAAATTTCGTATATTCAGTAACAGTCTCTGTACCAATAAACTCACCATAAGCTATTTCCTGTCCGGCATCATCCCATAATCTTAAATAAATATGGCATTGATCTGTTTTCAGATTTCCGGGAACAGTACCAGCGTATGTAATAGGCATTGATTTATATTTATAATACCCACTCAGTTTTGTAGGACGGGCTCCAGAATAAGCACGTCCAAACGACGGACTCGACTCAGGTTTTCCTACATTCGTTTTATAAGTCCCGATAAACAAATTACCGGCAGCAGCACCGACCCATAAAATATCTCCGTACGTATACATTTTGGCAGCCTTTCCTTTATAAGCATCACTACCTGTAACAGGTACGGTACTCGACTCCTTATAAATAGTCACTCCCTCATTACCTGTAGCCCAATAAGCCTGCGGATCATCCAGATTATCGGCAACAGGGTTCGGATACCATGTTTTTCCATCCTGTGTCCAAGTTTCGAAATTCATGTTGGGAAGAGTCACAATTGTTTCTGTCTGGAAAGAATATACATCGCCTTCACTACCTCCGGCCAGTGCCCGTACTTCATAATCCGTACCACTCTGCAACCCCGTAAGTTCAGCAGAATAAGAAGTGCTTCCAGTTTCAGTAATAGCCGAATTATCCAATTTCGTCCATTCCTCATTACCTTTCACACGATATTCCACAGAAATATCAGTTCCAGCACGAAAACTTCCACTGATATAAGCCTTAGTAGCCCATGCATTTACTTTTTCTACAGAAGCAGCTACCGATGATTTCTGTACATCCACCGTCCAGTCGCATATATATCTGTCATTACGGTAAGCCTTAAACACACGTGGACGAGTAAAATCCGTTACTGTTGCCGGATCTGGATCTAATACTGTTTTTGAGCCCTCCAGATTTAATTTTTTAATCTTGATATTCCGGTAATCAGCATCTTCCGTGACATAAATAATAGCAACATGATTATATAAGTCCAATGAAGGAGCAGTACCCGACTGATTCTCCACCTCAATCACACGTTCAATTTCTTGCTTTACAGTCACCCTCCACTGATAATCCTGATAAGTTTTCAACAAAATTCTAACTGGATTCGTAAAATCAATAGCCGTATTGGCATTAGCAGGAAGTTCTGACAGCGAACTAAAACTGAAATTAGGAAAACCATTCGGTTTAATACATGCTGCAACATCCGGAGAGATTGAAGCTTCCGTATTGGCAATCAGTTTCGTAACAGGTAAACTGTCAATAAAAGCATCCTCCCCTATAGTAAGCTCAATAGTACGAGCCTGATTATTGAACACAGCCTCCCCTTGCATTCCTTCCACCTGAAATTCCTGAATTACTCCCTCAATATAAGGGTAAGGAATATCATTTTCTATACACGAAGACATGTTCAGCAATAAAAGAAAAGCAAAGCTATATTTCAAAGCCTTCATTATCATAATCCATCAGTTTAAAAATAGGTACAGATACCTATATTTATCGAAAATATATTAATCTTAAAATCAGCCGAGCTCTGACGGTACGAACCATGTTCTACCTGATTGGTTGTCTGTTCAATCCATTTAAAATCCAAACCGACAACATTAATCGACACCTCGACTGCCATATTGTTCGTAACGAAAGCCGTCAAGCCCGGCGCCGCACCAATCTGTAAACGATGAGAGGTCTGATAGGTACCCGTAGCTTTCTCATCCGACCCGGACAACGTTTTTCCCTGACCATATCCATACGTCAGACGAAGCTCATTGAAAAAGCCAAAAACTTTACTGTTTCCCAGCCCCATATATGTGCGTAAAAATCCGGCAGCAGTATATTCATGCTCCAGATACTTATAATCGCTGATATCGAATGTCAGGTCATCTCCCAAATCCAGATTGACATTACCTATATCTGCATAGGTACGGTTATAATTCAAACGCACACCGGCAGCCATATTATCACGGAAAAAATATCCGGCATATGGACTTACCTTAAAGGTATACCCTTCACCGTTTACATCATCCAATATCAGAAGCTTATAATTATCACCGGTCAATTCTGTATAAGAGAATGTGACACCTCCCATCCACGATCCTTTCGGAACAAATAAGGAGGGCTTTATATTACGATCATAACCTTTTCGTGCGTAGACCGAAGTCACGCACAAAAAGGTTAATAATAGAATCAAATATTTCTTCATGCAAACATTAATAGTATGACAATTCAAAATCATCTACCCAAAGGGTACTGCCGGCTCCAACCTGACCAACTACTTTATTACCACTAAAATTACCACCATAACGACTGGAAGTAGCAACAATTGTTAACTTAGCAGGACGTTTCTGAGTATTACTATAATTAATAGTAATTTCAAACGGAGTATATGTACCAACAGATTCAGAACTCACGAACTCACCAAAACCTATTTCTGCCCCACTTGCATCCCATAAGCGAATATAAATATTACATTCATCAGTTGTAAGTGTACCTGGTTGAGAACCATAATTGATTGCACAAGAAGTATATTTATAATAACCTGAAAGTTTTACAGGACGAGCCCCTGCATAATCACGACCAAAATTTACACTCGCTGATGGATTCGTCATATTGGTTTTGTAAGTTCCAATAAACAAATTACCAGCAGCAGCTCCAACCAGCATTACATTATCAACAGTAGTCATCTTAGCAGCTTTTCCGCTATGCGCTTCACTCCCTTCAACAGGAATAGTTATAGCATTTTTCACGATAGTTACACCTGAATTACCTGTTGCCCAATAACTATCAGATGCTTCAGCATTGGCATACCAATTCTTTCCATTCTGACTCCATGTATCGAAGTTTAAATTCGGAATTTCCACATACGATTCTGTAGTAAACGTACAAGTTTCACCTGCTTTATCTCCACACAAGATGTAATATTCGTACTGAGTACCGAAATCCAGCGGAGCAACCTTTGCAGAATAGTTCTTGGTACCTTCTTCCTGAACTGCTTCTACTGTAGTCCATTCAGCATCGGCTTTCTTCTTGTAACGGAACTGCACCGGAGAAGTAATTTCTTCCAGATTACAAGTACCCGACAGATAAGCAAACTGTCCCCAAACCTTAGAAGCATCGTTCTTAATATCGCTGGTTACCATATCAGCACTTTCCTGCTTGGTAGGTACTTTTACTGTAACATCATACTGGTGAATAGTCTGGTCTACAGAGATATCAATTCCAGCATTGCTATCAGTAATATCCAATGTTACTTTATAGTGATATGCAGCTTTAGACTTTGAAACAATTTCCTGAGAAAAAGTCTTTCCATTGCCAAAATCAACTTTTACGGTCAAAGACTGACCGGCCTTTACATAAGCAGTACGAGACTCATCCTTAACAAAAGGAATACTTAGCGCATCGGATCCTTCTATATAACAAGTATAATCAGAAAAAGTAGACTTAAAACTTTCTGAGCAACTTACAGAAACCATTGTCTGTGCCAGCTTACAAGTGATTTCAACAGTTTTTGCTTTGTTTGCCTCAATTGCTACACTGCTCTGTCCTTCATAATAAGGAAGTGCATCAAATCCCTGAGTTCCCATGTTTTTATCTGCCGAATAAGCCTTAATTGTGTAAGTTGCTACCGGCAACAGAACATCATCCAGAGTTTTCCAGTCGTCAGCATGTTTAACCACAGCATTCGAAGCATTCAATATATCTACAGCTATTGCTTCCGAACTTGTAATGTCAGCACGAGTAGTCACACTCTTATTAACATCAACGGAAGAAAGTTGGAGATAACCATATCCTTTGGCTTCATCTATTTCTGACTGGCAGGAAGAAATCAGTCCTACACCCAGAAATAATCCTATCATTATATTTGTTAATTTCATAAACTCTTACTCTCCTTTCTTTGGATTTACAATAACTGTAATATCTCCGTCTTTAGTGCTAACACCATCCGAAACAGCCAAGTTAAATACACTCTCTCCAGATTGAACAACACCTGGAACAAGCACTAATAATTTTCCCAGTCTAAACGTAAAATCTGTACAAGTTCCCGTATGCAACTGATTATATTCATCTTCTGTAATAAGTTCCAACGCATTAATCAGTGTAGGTTTAATATCATCAGTTAGATTACAAATATCAAATGTTTCCGGCAGGCCAACCATACCTAACAGGCCAGCAATCTCACCCGAAATAGTAACGTTCAGATTTTTAATACCATTAGAAGCTAAGATGTGAACATCCTGTAAACCTGCAATATCAGAATCACCATATGTACAAGTATAAGTAGCAGGCAATCCTTCGAATGTGATAGAAGCTTCCGGATCTTCACCACCACCTTCACCCGGAGTATCCGGACCGTCATAAATAATATTACCTACAGGGATTTCAATTGTTTCACCCACTTCAGTGAATGTCAGGTCAACTGTAATACCGATAGAAATAGAAGATTCTGTAGAACCTTCATCAGTCAGGTTAATTTCGAAAGAATCTCCTCCTTCCAGATCAGACTGACCACCTTCTGCATCTGCGGGCTTCTGAATAGTTGCTTTCAATTCAATAAAATTACCTTCTACAGAAGTTACCTTGATAGAAGCATTCAGACTGTTCTGGCGTTCAGGAACCTGAAAATAATATTTCTTACCAAGAGAACTCTTATCGAATATTTGGGTGGCACCATCTCTATTATCAACTATTACTGAATAATCATCTTTAAAAGCTTCTTCAAACGAGCTTGTCAAACCTATTGATACTTCAACACATGCCAACTTACAAGTCAGATCAACATTTGTAGCAATACCCTTCTTTACAGAGAAAGTCTGTTCCCCTTTAAAATAAGGACGCTCGGATACTGTTACATTTTCACCTTCGTAATTGTAAGCAGTTACAGCATAGCTTCCTTCACCCAAAGGAAGAACTACCTTACCGTTTTCGTTCTTCAATTCACTGACTTTACCTCTGGCTGCTTCTTCCTGAGTTTCAGTATTTGTTACAATCAATGTATAGTTGTCTACATTTACATCTTCTTCATTAAAGCTTCCGGTTGTAGTTCCGCCGTCTACAGTTTCTCCGGCACGACTTATTGTTACTCCGTTATAAATAGATGTCAGGTCAAGCTCCAGTGTACCGGCATTTTCTCCGGCTCCTCCTTTACCCAAAAGTTCGTCACGCATTTCGCAAGATGACAAACCTACAATAAGGCCTAAAAGCCATATTAAACTCTTATATTTTTTCATTTTATTCGTATTTTATCTTAATTTGGAATGTAATCACCCGGGATATTAACAGTAACATCTTCATCTGTTACACCATCATCAACAGTAATAGTCAAGCCTACTTTACCTCCTGGAATATCTGTTTGATTCGGCTTGATAGTCAAAGTATAAGAATAGCAAGGTTTCAAATCGATTACCTTAGAAGTATCGAAACCATCAACAGATACAGGTTCACCATTTTTATCGATTAAAGAGAAGGACAAAGTAGCATTTGTACCTTCATCACCAGTCTTCAGGTAAAGCTGCTGACCTTCATTCGACTTGTTCATAGTCCAAGCCTCATCCATATAGTCGGTCTTTACAGTAACGGTACAATCCTGGAAGTAATCTTCGAATGCACCGTTATCATCATTTCCTTTATAAACCAAAGTAATTCTGGCATTGGCAGGTTTACAAAGAATAGAAACAGTTTTTTTATCACCTTGAGATACCGTAAATGTCTGACTACCCTTTACGTACAGTTTGTCGTAACCAGCAGCAACATCCTCTCCATAATAAGCAGTAAGCGTATAAGGAACTCCAAAGTCTACACTCTGTTCCAATTCCAGATCGCCATAAAGTTTATCCGTGTAAACAGGTTCTTCTCCTTTATATAGAGATACCTTATAATTGTTTACGTTACGGTAAGCGCTCTCATCTACCGAACGGCTGTAAGACAAGTCGGTCGACAAATCGACCATAATACGTCCTTGTCCTGTAACACTCTCTTTTCCTTCTTCACTAGAGCAACTTCCTAAGCCAAACAGAAGCATCAATGAAAAAAGAACACTCAAACAGTTTTTCATTTTCATCCAACTATAATTTTAATTTTTTTCAGGATGCAAAGTAACAGAGTTTTCACTTCACCGAAAAGGTCTGTTTTTTTTATTTTTGTTCTATTTTTTATCTTTCCATACTTATACCATATCATAAAGTATCGAAACTCATATATTTTACTAATATTGTTTTAGTCTATTTTTCATAAATACAGTATAAAAATTAAGATGGAATTAGCTTCCATCCTGCTTTTTTTGTTGTATATTTGCCACGTCAACGATAATTAAAAAGAAACATGAATTTAAAAAACATTTTAATCGGAATCACCTTATCCTTATCCACAATATCCTGCATTCAGGATGAAGCATTAAATGTAGAAGCGGCAATAGACGGATGCAGCGGAGCAAATATCCAATTAATAAACATCAATGAAATAAGCAGAGAAATCGAGATCTTCGTTTTCGAAGGCTCTAATATAGCAGCTCAGGAATTGAATTTCACTCTCCCTGACGGGGCTACCATCAGTCCAGACCAATCTCAAAGCAAGGACAATCCACCTTACTACGATTTCAGCACTGAAAAAGAGCGTACCTTCACTGTCACATCCGAAGATGGAAGTAACAAGGCAACTTATACAGTTAATCTATACACAATAGAGCTGCCTTTAAAATATTCATTCGAAAACTTAAGAGAAATCAATCCATATCATATATTATACCTGACTGATGTGAATGGTATCATGCAATGGGCAAGTGGTAATCAGGGATATAATTTATGCGGCATGGCAACCAATGCCATACAATATCCGACATCACAGGCTGACGGAGGAGTAGAAGGCAAATGTGTAAAACTAGTTACTCAGTCAACAGGAACCTTCGGTATGAATACCAATCCTAAAATGCCGATTGCAGCCGGAAATCTCTTTATCGGCTCTTTCAACATGACTTATGCTATCATTGCTCCACGACAAGCAACTCAGTTCGGCTTCCCTTTCACACGGAAACCTCTGAAAATGTCAGGATACTACAAATATAAACCGGGAGCAACATTGACAGACCAGAACGGAAATGTCATTTCAGGAAAAACCGATACCGGTGATATCTATGCCGTGCTTTATGAAGCGCCCAACAGTGACTTCTCACTGGATGGTGACTTATTTACGGAAGGCAACGAGAAAGCAAAGAACATTGTTTCAATGGCACGTATAGACAAAACAGAAGCAACCGACCAGTGGACCAGATTTGATCTGGACTTCAAGCTCCAAAATGGTAAAACCATTAATGAAGATAATCTGAAAGCTGGTAAATATAAACTTGCCATTGTCTTCTCTTCCAGCATTCAGGGAGCCTATTTCGAAGGGGCTATAGGAAGTGAGCTTTGCATTGACGAAGTAGAAATAACTTGTGAATAATACAATTCAATCATCTAGATATTCGAAACAGAAATATGAAAAAATATATATTTATATTAGCTGCGGCACTTACTGCAGGAGCAAATTTGTTACATGCACAGTCTACCGAACATAAAGGTTTGCTATGGTCATCCCTACATGGACTAGATTACGAATTCAAGGCAGGAGTAAATATCGGAGGAACTTCACCGCTTCCTCTTCCAAAAGAGATCAGAAGTTTGGACAGTTACTCACCGGGACTTGCCATAACAATTGAAGGAAACGCAACAAAATGGGTTGATGCTGCCCAGAAATGGGGAATAAGTCTTGGAGTAAGACTTGACAGCAAAGACATGACCACACGTGCTACAGTAAAAAATTACGGAATGGCTATCTTCAACGAAGTAGGCGGAAAAGTAGAAGGCCTTTGGACCGGAGGTGTCAAAACCAAAGTCAAGATGTCTTATATCACTATTCCATTATTGGCAAACTATAAAATCAATAACCGCTGGAAAGTTGTAGCCGGCCCTTATTTCTCATACATGATGGATGGAGATTTTTCAGGAGAAGTTTATGAAGGACATTTGCGCACTCCCGATGCAACGGGAAGCCGCATTGATTTTGAAGGTGACAACTCAGCTGCATATGACTTTTCTGATGAATTACGTCGTTTCCAATGGGGTATTCAGGCTGGAGGAAGCTGGAAAGCTTACAAACACCTCACTGTACACGCCGATTTGACATGGGGACTCAATGACATATTCAAGAAAGACTTCAATACTATTTCTTTTGCCATGTACCCCATTTATCTGAATTTCGGATTTGGCTACGAGTTTTAACCTCGCATAATAGAAATACATATTTTTCAAGCCTCTCATCAAATTTTCAGCTATTGAAGAAAACGTGAGGGCAAACCAAAGATCAGGCTCTTTCCAAAAGAGTTTATTACATTAAGAATCAACCACTTTACTTACTATAAAAAAGGCTCTGTCATTCTCCCAAATACGATTGATAGAGCCTTTTTAGTTTATATCAGATATCTATATTTTAGGAATCACTGCATACTAAAAAAAACATGAGCATAAATTCAAGAAAACTTGCCCAAGAATTGGATAAAACATCAGCATGTTTTTTTATAATTTGTACAAATAAAAAGAGGTGGTAAAGTAATAATACTTCACCACCTCTTCTCTTCTTGTTAAAGATCTAGAAATTACTTATTTATGATTGTTACATCATCAATCAGCAATTTACTACCTACTGCAGCATTGTAACTAGCTCCATCAGCACTTGCTGAGAAAATAACAGCAAACTTGTACAATTTTGAAGAATCGTAATCTTTTACGTATTCCAAATTCAATTCAAATGGTGCATAAGATTCTACAGCTTTATCATTTGTAAATACAGCTTTAGCTACAATTTTATCAGAAGTGTAAATATTACCACCATTCAAAGTTTCATCTTCACTAGAAACTTCATAAAGCACTGCACTTAAAGAGCATTTATCAGTAACACCAGCCTGCAATTCACCATTTGCATTATAAAATTCAGCACCCGGAGTATATTTATAAAAGCCTGTTACTTTAAGCGGTTGTTTGTCATACATAACACCAAAGCTTGTAGTAGCCATAGGATCTCCTCCTAATGCACCAAAAGCATTAAATGTTCCTAAAAATGCTGTAGCTGCTGTTACCTTAGGAACAGGAGTACCGATAATGTTTCCGCCTTTAGTATCTACAGATTCCAGCAAAAGAGCCTTTTCACCTGCATGTACATCATCGATAGAAGGACGTACTGGATATTCTCCTTCATAAGTAATACCTCCAAATATCCCCATTTTTTTAATTAACAGGACGGCATCGTTACAACAAGCCCATCCATTCAATATAGGACAATCCTGTTCTTCAGGATACATAGTACTACCATAACTCCAGCTTTCAAAATCATAGAAAGAAGCATTACCAGAAATAGAAGCTACATATTCTACTGTTGTTCCATTTTCAGCAGTAACTGTATAAGTTACAGTCTTGCCATTTGAGAAATCCTGTGCTACACCACTTGCAGGAGTAACTGTCGCTTTTTCAGAAACTTCAATAGTCGGAACTAAAGCCGTAAGATATTCAGCTTTTGCAGTATCAGCAACCATGAAAGTAATAGTCTTAGATTCTTCGTTGATAACCACATCACCAACAACCAATGAATCAACAGCTGCAACTTCTTTGTCGAAAACAAAAGAAAGGATTTTAGCTTCACTACTTTCTGTACCAGAAAGTTTAGTACCAGAATAAGTTACTTTTACAGTATAAGGTACTGGAGATCCCATCAGTTTGACATCATCTATATCTAAATCGAGAGTAAGCGTTTCATTCTCAAAAACTCCATTTGCCTTTATTCCAGCAGACAGCAGCCCTGTTACGTCCATCGAAGAAGTTGCTGTAAAAGTATATTTACCGTTTCCAGCATCAGTCAACCGGCAACCACTTACTTCAATATCACCTAGTTGCATTCCACTGAAAGAAAAGTTACTTATCTTTAAATCTACCATATTCTCTCCAGCATCTGTTACAGAAACAAGCTGAGCAGGAACATTACCAGCAGGAACATCTCCAGTTTCCATTTTCAACGTAACATTCAATGCTCCTTTATAATTACCAGCAACATTAGCACTGACCGGTACTGTTACAGCAGGTTCATCATTATCACTACAAGAAGTGAACAGGCTCACTGTACACAATACAGCAAACAAGTAAAAAAACAAATTCTTTTTCATTTGATACCTTAAAATTTTATTTTTATTAATCGGTGCAAAGTAATAACCTTTCAGACGAACTGACAAGGTCTAATTTTATTATTTTTGTTCCATTTTTTAATATCACATTGATAGCTCACATGTAAATCATTAATTTATAAAGTAAAACAGATTATTTAGTCTGCTTATGAATAGTCTATATTTCAAAAAACATATAACTTTGCAGAAAGTTTAAAACGATGGAAAAAAAATTACCCAAAATAGATTTACCAGAGGAATGGATTGTAGGAACAGGCGTAAGCAAGGAACTTTTAAGCTTATACACCAATTTTCCCTGCCGGATAAAATCGGAGATATTCGTTCTGTGTATGAGCGGTGAGGTAGAAGCATCGGTCAACCTGAACCGTATAATTGTACGCGCTAACGATTTTGTCACAATTATGCCCGGAACAATTCTTCAGATACACAGTGTAAAAGGAGAAATGGAATTATACTTCGGAGGGTTTTCATCGAAATATGTAGAACACGCCAACTTAAACCGTTCTACAATGAACACTTTATACATTACTCTGGGACGTCCGCTCATTACGCTTCGTCCGGAAGGTGCTGCACTGCTGAAAGATTATCTCTGTTTTTTGATAAAGCTGTATGAATTCTTTAACGAGAATACCCGAAAGTTCATAACTCCACACCTCTATAATAATATACATATAGGTATAGCAGCCATGTACAGCAACCGGGCAAATGAAAACAAAAGTAATTTGTCGAAGAGCGAAATATTATGCAAAAACTTCACTCAGCTGGTCATGCAGAATTACAATAAAACACGTAATGTAGCATGGTATGCCGAAAAGTTAGGAATAACTCAAACACACCTCTGCACTACGGTAAAACAGGCAACGGGAAATACCTGCATGGAAATTATTTCGCGCATGGTTATCATGGATGCAAAGTCGCAACTAAAATCAACAAATCTTTCGATTCAGGAGATCTCAGACTCGCTCAACTTTGCTAACATGTCCTTTTTCGGAAAATATTTTAAAAGATATGTGGGAATGAGCCCGCTGGATTACCGGAATAACGGATAAAAAAGCTATAAAAAGACAGGTGGAGCAATTATACTGAAGTTGCCCCACCTGTCTTATATTTATCCGATCAGTCAAAACTAACCACTCCTATTTTCTTCTTACCATTCATCTTGACAGCAAGCGGCTTATCGAAATGTACCCAGCGTAAATACTTGGTTTCTTCCACAGCCGGCATACTGTTCAGCAATTCCTGATTATACAGTCCGTCGTTCATATAAGCATTTATCGTAAAATAACCGACACCGAAGGATGTCAGATTCTGGAAGAAATGGGTTCCCTGACTCGGATCGACACGATAATTGGTGAGTCCAGCCTCTACAATGACACGTGCAGCCGATATATTAGGCCATTTTACCGGAATACCCAGCCATGTATCACTGCTTCCCCAGCGTCCCGGACCAATAAGAATATAATGCTTTCCTTCATCCAGGAAGCGTTTGTTAAGTTTCTCTATATCATAGGCAATCAGCTGATTATTGGAAGCGGAATATCCTTCGGTCTTTACATATATTACGTCTTGAATATCGTCCATAATACCTTGTCCGAGAGAATTTACACTCTTCAGCAGGAGCTGGTCTTCGGGGATAGCATCCAAATCTTCATTCAAATCGGCTTTCATATCTACCATCGGACGTATCTGCAACAAATAGAAGACTCCTTTCTTCTCTGCTGCATTCAGATTTACGGCAAACTCAATCTCTACGGGACGACGCATTTCTCCCTGTCCATATTTTTGAACCAATTGAAGAATACGTGCCAATGGAAAGACATCGTGCTGAAGAATATTGGCAAAAGTTATCACTTTACGTCCACCTGGATAGATTCCGTCGCGTATTACCATATCATACGGATCGTATGTTGAAGCTATATAATTCAAAGAGCCATCGTTTTCGGCTTCCTTCACAGGAAGCTTTAACAGGTTAAAACCATCATCGAGTGAAAAGTTTTGCCCCATATTTTTTAAGTCGAGGGCATAAAAACGCGTCTGAGTTTCACGCAAAGCCATTTCCATCTCACTTGTCTGGAGCACTTTATCGGGATGGTAAGGACAAACTCTCAACGTAAGTCCTCCATCGACAATATATTTTCCTAATCCCAGAGCAAGACTTACAGTTCCCTCTTCTGCCAGTTCATCGTTAATCGGATAATAATTGATAGAACGTGCTACTCCTGAAATAGAAGGATAAAAACGGTCACCGTATTGAGTACCTACCACTTCCTGTAAAATAACAGCCATCTTTTCCTGATCGATAACGTTGCTGGTAGCTTGCATATATGCCTTACTGTCTTTGTAGTAAACCGATGCATAAACGCCTTTTATCGCATCACTCAGCATGCGCAGCATCTCATATTTATCTGTAAGGTAAGGAATCATATAAGTAGAATAGATTCCAGCAAATGGCTGATAATGAGAATCCTCTAACAAGCTGGACGAACGGATAGCAATAGGTGACTTCACAACATCGAAGAAGGCGAAAAAGTCTTCAACCAGTCTGTCAGGCAACTTGGCTCTTAAAAAAGCACGTAATATGGTTTCATCATCAGCATCACTCAGTGCCACCTGATACAGCTGGTTCATATCCATGAATTCATCGAATATATCTGTACAAAGTACCACCGTCTTAGGAATCACAACTGAAGCATTTTCAAACTCTTCGAATTCGGCATGCCTCTTTACCATATTATCAATAAAGGCAAGTCCTCGTCCCTTTCCTCCCAGCGAACCGTCACCGATACGGGCAAAGTTAGAATAACGGTCAAAACGGTCACGCTGGAAAACAGCTACAACTCCCTGATTTTTCATTTTGCGATACTTCACAATCGCCTCGAATATAATCTGGCGATGAGCATCGATGTCTTGCAAAGACTCCCAGGTTATTTGTTTCAAGAACTCTGCAACGGGGAATATGGCGCGCGAATATAACCAACGCGATATATGATTACGACTGATGTGATAAAGGAATGATTCGGCCGGTATAGAGAAAATGGCATTTTGAAGTTCCTTCAAATTATGCACACGTACCACTTCCTCCATCGTATTCGGATTGCGGAAAATGAAATCACCAAAACCAAAATTTTCGGAAACAGCTTCGCGCAGGTCGATATTCATTTTCTTCGAGTTCTTATCGATAAACTGAGCACCGCAACTAAGGGCAAACTCTTTGTTGCTGACTTCTGCCGATTGAAGAATCAATGGAATAAATGGATCACGACTTCTAACTTCGGTAAGAAAACGAATACCTGCATGCGGATCAATTTTATCCTCACGCGGATAACGGGCATCCGATATGATACCCAACGTATTATTCTGGTATTTATTGTATAAGTCCATCGCCTCTTCGTAAGAGCGGGCCAGTACTATTTTAGGACGCCCGCGCATACGCAACGTACGCTGGTGCTCATTCAATGCTTCGGTGGCAAACTCCTGACTTTGGCGAAGCACGAACTTATACAGATTAGGTAGTACAGACGAATAAAAACGGATGGAATCTTCTACAAGTAATATCATCTGTACACCCACCTCTTTTATATCGTGTTCCAGATTCATCTTGTCTTCTATCAACTTTATGATAGATACCAGCAAATCTGTATTTCCCAACCAGCAGAACACGTACTCGAAAATACTCAGGTCTTCATGCTCCATTCGTTCTTTAATACCATGAGAGAAAGGTGTCAGAACAACTAATGGTATATGAGGATATTTTTCCTTTATCTGACGAGCAATGTCGAACGTATCACTATTGTCCGATCCGGGCATACAGATAACCAGGTCGAACATTGTATTTCCCAGTTGCTTCCATGCATCTTCCTCAGTAGACACTTGTGTAAAGCGAGGGGGATAACGAAGACTGAGATTCATGTATTCGATAAATATCTTTTCATCAATGCGACCGTCATCCTCGAGCATGAAAGCATCATACGGATTTGCCACAAGAAGTACATTAAAGATGCGTTTAGTCATTAAACTGACAAACTGGGTATCTTTAAAATAAAGTTGGTTTAATTTTAACTTACTGAGCATAGCTTCAAGGTTTAAGCTTTATTTGTTTAACAAATAACGTGATTTCTATTGATTTGTGCAACTTAGCAGCAGATAAAAATTACTTTCAGACAAATGTAGCACCTTTCAGGCTTTAACTTTTTATCACTTTTCACCCGCAAAAACATTCTGAAATATTTTGATGTTCTACATAAAAACCTATCTTTGCAGTAACAAACAATTTCATTTTGTCAGACCTTAAATTAAAAATGTCATGAACATTAACCAGATTATGTCATCTTTGGAAGCTAAGCATCCGGGTGAATCAGAGTACTTGCAGGCGGTTAGAGAAGTTCTACTTTCTATTGAAGATATTTACAATCAACATCCCGAATTTGAAAAAGCATCACTGATAGAGCGTTTGGTTGAACCAGACCGTATCATAACATTCCGTGTACCTTGGGTGGACGACAAAGGCAAAGTACAAGTAAATTTAGGTTATCGTGTACAGTTTAATAATGCCATCGGCCCGTATAAAGGTGGTATCCGTTTCCATGCATCTGTAAATCTTTCTATCCTGAAATTCTTAGGTTTCGAACAGACATTTAAGAACGCATTGACAACTCTTCCGATGGGTGGTGGTAAAGGTGGTTCTGATTTCTCACCACGTGGCAAGAGTGATGCTGAAGTTATGCGCTTCTGCCAGGCATTCATGCTTGAATTATGGCGTCATGTGGGTCCAGACATGGATGTTCCTGCCGGTGATATCGGTGTAGGCGGCCGTGAAGTTGGATATATGTTCGGTATGTACAAAAAGTTAACACATGAATTTACAGGTACATTCACTGGTAAAGGTTTGGAATTCGGCGGTTCATTAATCCGCCCAGAAGCTACTGGATTTGGTGGTTTGTACTTTGTAAAACACATGCTCGATAAGAAAGGTATAGATATAAAAGGAAAGACTGTGGCTATTTCCGGTTTTGGAAACGTCGCATGGGGAGCAGCAACCAAAGCTACTCAATTAGGTGCTAAGGTAGTTACTATCTCTGGTCCGGACGGATACATTTATGATCCAGATGGTATCAGTGGAGAAAAGATTGACTATATGCTTGAACTGCGTGCTTCTGGCAACGATATCGTAGCACCGTATGCCGACAAGTTCCCTGGTTCTACTTTCGTAGAAGGACGTCGTCCATGGGAAGTAAAAGTAGATATTGCTCTGCCTTGTGCAACCCAGAACGAATTGAACGGAGAAGATGCCATGAACTTAATAAATAATTCCGTACTTTGCGTTGGAGAAATTTCTAATATGGGATGTACTCCAGAAGCTATCGATGCATTCATCGAACATAAGCTAATGTATGCTCCGGGTAAAGCTGTAAATGCAGGTGGTGTTGCAACTTCAGGACTGGAAATGAGCCAGAATGCAATGCATCTGAGCTGGACTGCTCAAGAAGTGGACGAAAAATTGCACCAAATTATGCATAACATCCATGAACAATGTGTAAAATACGGAACTGAACCTGACGGATATATCAATTACGTAAAAGGTGCCAACATTGCAGGATTTATGAAAGTAGCACATGCTATGATGGCTCAAGGTATTGTCTAAAGAACTAAAAAACAAAAGAAAGAATAGAAATTGCAATTTTCTTGTCCTCAAATTTTTATTTGTGGTTTCTATTTCTTAATTTTACAATATATCTCGTTTAGTTGTATTTGTATTTTGTATTGTAGCTTGCGCTGCCTGCCTGAGAAGGTTCGGCAGCGTATTTTTTTCCAAAAAAGTACATAAATTCTAAATATGGCGTTATTCTTATAAAAAGTCAAGTTGAAATAATGCCATGAAATATATATCAACAATCATAATCTTATTTACAATATTAAACGGATGTACATCCGAAAAGCTTTCTGAACAGAAATTGAAGCAGGTAATCATCACAGGAAAAGAATATGCCACTTTTGGAGAAAAAGAATCAAGAAACAATATTTCCGGACAATTGGAAGAAAACAGTATAATCTCTTTTTACAGCAGAGGAGGTATAAGTGCAGAAAATATACCGCTTACTTACACGCACGGAGTATGGAATTATACTTCCGAACTACAATGGAATACTGATCAGTCGGACGCGGTTGTCAGTGCCTATTACCCTTACATGGAGAGTGATAATTTTACGATATATGAACCTGACGGAAAATTAAAAGACATTTTATACTCTACAGGAAATACCCGATACGGTTCTCCTATTCTTTTAAAATTCAGTCATTTATTCTCTCAACTTGTCTTTCATGTTGATCCGCTTCTAAACAAGCAGCTCCAAGAAATACAGTTTACTCCTTCTGTTTCAGTACACTCATTCGATCCTTTTTCTGCTGAAATGGAATACACAGAAGAGCACCCTTATCCCCAAGTATTTACAAAACAAGAAAATGGTATATATACGCTGCTTGTTCCTCCAGCTCCAGAGATACGGGTAGATATAAGTATCACAACTGAGGAGGAAACATACACTGCATCTGTTCATTCTTCAGCCTTTCAAAGCGGATATCGATATAATTATAACATAAAATCATCAAACGACGGATGCGGAATCAGTACAGCTGAAGATTTTATCGCTTTTACTTATCTCATCAATGGAGAAGCGTATGGCGACAGATGTTTAGAAGAGTTCGGAACATCTGTCAATGGAAAAATGACTTATTATCTATTAAATGACATTCATTTTACTCCCGAAGAGTGTACACGTTTGCAAAGTATCGGACATTATAACCAATCAGGTTTCAAAAACTCAGGATTTATAGATTGCCTGGACGGACAAAATCATACACTGTACGAACTAAAATTAGAGCCTAAAAGCAATATGGATTCATATGCTTTGTTTTCTTTTGTTGATACAGCTGGCATTATCAAGGATTTAAATATTGAGAACGTATCATACTCCAATGCCGGATATACCTGTAAATATGAAGCTATTCTTACAGGTAGAAACAATGGTACAATAACAGGATGTCATATCAAAGGGAACAATTCTTTTACAGGAGAATCGGTTAAGCAGGCTGGCGGTATTGCCGGAATCAATAAAGGATGCGTCATTAACTGTTCCTCAGAGAACATTGATTTTCAACTGCCAAACGCTCAGGCTTCCGGTATCTCTTTCAGTAATTTCGGACAACTGTTAAACTGCTATATGGCAAGTTGTGATTTTACTAATACACTGAGTAGTGGAGGTATCTGCTATACCATGGAACCAAGAAGTGAAATGAAAAATTGCTACACATACAAAACGATAGGATATCCATCAAAAAAGAAATATGGATCACTGGTATATAAAAGCAACATCTGTACGATAGAAAGCGGACTTTACTGCGATGTAGATGTCAGAGGAGTATACGACACCTACCAAACTACCCCGAAACAGATATACACATACGATGAAAACACGATGAAAGCAGAAAATGATATACCAGTTATCGACATACTTAACAACTGGATATCAGATAATGCACAGCTTTATCCGGAAAAGATCTTTTACCAATGGATTAAAGGAGATATTCCTCCTATAATACTGGAACTCCGCTAGATTTTGTTTTTTTTAGGCTAAAGGACGATGCTTATGAGTAAAATATTGTATTTTTGCCACAAAATCAGTTTTCATGGAAAAAAATAAGAAATTAATCATCGTTATAGCAGCATTGATTGTTGTAATTGCTGGAGTTTCATTTTTAGCGTTCAATGAATTTCGCAAAAATAAAGAAATGACTGAAGTATTCGCCGTCGAAAAAGAAGAGATGGAAAACGAATACAGCACTTTTGCCACTCAATATGACGAGCTTCAGGTACAAATAAATAATGACTCTCTACGCGAAAAGCTGGAAAGTGAAAAGTTAAAGACTCAACGTTTGCTCGAAGAACTCCGTCAGGTAAAAAGTAGCAATGCCGCTGAAATCATACGCTTGAAAAAAGAACTGAAAACTGTTCGTGCCGTATTGAGAAGTTATGTCATGCAAATCGACTCACTGAATCGAATCAATGCTGCACTGATGGAAGAAAATCAGGAAGTGAAAAGTAAATATACAGCAGCTACTGCACAAATCAATACCCTAGCCGCTGAAAAGAAAAATCTTAATGAGCGAGTATCACTGGCAGCCCAGCTTGATGCAACGAATATATCTGCTCTTCCAATGAATAAACGAGGTAAAAAAGCACGTAAAGTAAAGGACGTGAAGAAAATTGCTATCTCGTTCACCATCGTCAAGAACATTACAGCCAAAACGGGTAATAAAACTCTATATATCCGTATTGCCAAACCTAACAACGAAATCTTATCGAAAGGTGATACAACATTCCCATACGAAGATCGTCAGATTACATATTCCATTAAGAAATATATTGAATATACTGGTGAGGAACAAAGCGTTACCGTATATTGGGATGTAGAAGAATTCCTCCCTGCGGGAACATATACTGTATACATCTTTGCTGATGGCAATATGATCGGTCAGAACTCATTCGAAATGAAATAAAACTTTATGAGAAAATACTTAATTTATTTCATACTCAGTTCCATTTTTCCAACGTTTTTTCTATCGTCATGCGGAGAAGACCGTTCTGGTGAATACTATGCCTTAATTGCAAGTAAGACATGGATGTATGAAACCATGCAACAGAATTATCTGTTCTATGAGGATCTTCCAGCTGAAGACGGACTGGATTTTTTCGATAAGCCGGCAGATTTTTTAACATCGGTGGCATCTGATCGTGACCAGAAAAATGGCGTTCTTTTCTCTCACATCGATTCTGTTAAAATATCCCGTGTGCAAAGCAGTTATCCTACATTCGGCATCGAAGGAAGTTTGGTTCGCGGTGTAAGCGGAGACTATTATTATACAATATTATATACTCAACCGGATTCTCCGGCCAGTGAAATGGGATTGAAGCGTGGCGATCATATTTTTATGGTCGACAGTCAGAAAATTACGAGCAGCAATTATACAGAATACTTCCAACGCCCAAGCAAAACTTACTGCTATCAGGTTGCAAGAATGAATGACAACGGAACGCCAGACAGTCTGGAATTTACGACACCTGCTCCACGAATCGTTGAGGAACCAAGTGTATACTTAACACGCAATTTTACAACATCGGGCGGAAAAAAAGTTTTCTATATCATGTATAACAGTTTCGAAATAACAGAGGAAACTGAGCTGAAAAGCAAATTTGCAGAAGGGCTAGCCTCATCACCCAATGAGATTGTTCTGGATTTAAGATACAACCCCGGTGGCTACGTTTCTACAGCTTTGCTGTTGAGTACCATACTTGCTCCTGCTGATGCAATGGGAAAAACATGTTTCAACCTGATATTTAATGATAAACTGAATAAAACAGAAAATTATGTGTTCGACCCAGCTCTTCTGCAAGGAGTATCCAATGCTTCGTTCGACCATCTCTATGTGCTGACAACAGGAAATACAGCTTCAGCTTCAGAAATCATAATCAACTGCCTGCGCCCATATTTAGGTGACAAATTAATTCAGGTAGGAGAAAATACATTTGGTAAAAATGTAGCTCAAAGTTTATTCACCAATGCAGCTCATCCGCAACTAGAATTTTGGCTAACTACTTCGTACATAAGTAATTCAGAAAATTATTACGATTATTATACAGATGGTCTGAAGCCCGATTATGAAGAAAGTGAGGACCTTACCGGATATTTGGGAGAACTGGGAACAGAACAAGATTCCTTGATGGTCCCTGTATTGTATCACATAGAACATGGCAATTTCCCATCAACAACTCCTAGTGAAACTAGAATAATGACACGTTGGTTTGGTGTAAACTCTACTCCACAAGTGGTTTCTAATTCTATTGCTAATAAACCCAAACGTTCTAAACTGACCAGTTTCTAATTTTTCAAAAAGACAGTTAAGCTAAAAAAGCAAAAAAGACACAGAAACGCTCTTCCTTTTCAACCTTTTTACTTGGTGATTTGTTTATATTATAATACATTTGCAATGTTGCATAAGCAACTAAACACTAAAGAAAATTGGTAATGAAAAGAATTTTAAGTTTCATTTTATTGTTCGGGCTGGTTCTAAATGGTTATGCCCAACGAATCTTAAATTTGGACAGTTGCCGTGCACTGGCTCTCGCGAACAACAAAGAACTACGCATCGCGCAAGAAAAAATAAATGCTGCTCACTACCAGCAAAAAGCAGCATTTACGAATTATCTCCCAAAGATAGATGTGACGGGAAGCTATATGCGTACCCAAAAAGAAATATCTTTACTAAGCAATGACCAGAAACAAGTCATTGGCAATATGGGAACCAGCGTAGGAAACGAACTACAGCATTTTGGACAAGAATTGCAACAAATAGCAATGCAACATCCTGAATTGCTTCCCCTCCTTACTCCTTTAAGCAATGCTATGGGAAAAATTCCAGGAGCATTAAACAATGCAGGACAAAGTATTATTGATGCATTTCGTACTGATACCAGAAATTTATATGTAGGAGCTGCTACCCTTACCCAGCCTATTTTTATGGGAGGAAAAATCGTAGCATATAATAAAATAACGAAGTATGCAGAACAGTTGGCACAATCACAACATGCTACAGGCATGCAGGATGTAATATTAAGTACGGATCAAGCCTACTGGCAAGTCATCTCTCTGGTCAATAAAAAGAAACTGGCAGAAAGCTTCCTGAAACTTGTTCAAAAGTTAGACTCTGACGTGAGTAAAATGGTTGCCGAAGGAGTAGCTACAACAGCGGATGAACTCAGTGTAAAAGTAAAAGTAAATGAAGCAGAAATAACACTTACTCAGGTAGAAGATGGGTTAAGTCTATCTAAAATGGTACTATGCCAGCTCTGTGGCATCCCATTGGATACAGAAATACGACTGGCAGATGAAGAAATTAAAGATTTGACATTACCCAATACATACACGGAAAGCAATGTAAATACAGCATTTGCAAACCGTCAGGAACTTAAATCGCTAGAACTTGCCGAAAAGATTTACAGACAGAAGGTAAATGTTGCTCGTGCCGAGTTTCTTCCTTCAGTCGGATTAACAGCAAACTACTTGTTCACAAATCCTTCACTGACTAATGGATTTGAAAATAAATTCAGAGGAATGTGGGGAATCGGTGTTGTCGTAAAAATACCTGTATTCCATTGGGGAGAAGGTATATACAAAGTCAAAGCTGCTAAAGCTGAAGCCAATATAGCACGCTACCAACTGGAAGATATAAAAGAAAAGGTAGAGCTTCAAGTTACACAAAGCTCGTATAAAGTTAATGAAGCTGTGAAAAAGCTGACCATGGCAGAAAAAAACATGGAAAAAGCCGAAGAAAATTTGCGATATGCCAATCTGGGATTTAAAGAAGGAGTCATACCTGCAAGCAATGTGCTAGAAGCACAAACGGCTTGGTTGTCAGCACAATCTGGCAAGATTGATGCACAAATCGATCTAAAAATGAGTGAAATATATTTGAACAAATCAATGGGAACATTAAAATAATAAATCAATATGACTGAAAAATCTCAACACAGCAATATCATGCTGGCATTTTTTACACTTGCTGCAGTAATTGTCATTGTAAGTATCATCGGATTCTTTACTCTCGGAAAGGGTCCTGAAATTATTCAAGGTCAGGCAGAAGCAACTGAATATCGCGTTTCGAGCAAAGTGCCAGGACGTATACTTAAATTTTTAGTAGATGAAGGAGAAAAAGTAAAGGCTGGAGATACACTTGCTATACTTGAAGCTCCGGATGTACAGGCTAAATTATCTCAGGCACAGGCAGCAGAACAAGCTGCACAGGCTTTAAATGAAAAAGCAATCCGTGGCACTCGTTCAGAACAGTTGCAAGCAGCATTCGAAATGTGGCAAAAGGCAAAAGCTGGTCTGGACATTGCAGAAAAATCATATAACCGTGTAAACAGATTGTATGAAGAAGGAGTTATGTCTGCTCAAAAAAGAGATGAAGCAAAAGCTCAATATGATGCTATGGCCGCAACAGAACGAGCTGCCAAAGCACAATACACAATGGCTAAAAATGGTGCACAACGTGAAGACAAAGCAATGGCAGCAGCTCAGGTAGAGCGTGCGAAAGGTGCTGTGGCCGAAGTTACTTCATATATAAACGAAACTTATCTGATAGCGTCTGCCGATGGAGAAGTTACAGAAATATTCCCTAAAGTAGGTGAACTGGTAGGTACTGGAGCTCCAATCATGAATGTTGCTCAGCTAGACGATATGTGGGTAACCTTTAATGTACGAGAAGATTTCTTGAAAGATTTTACCGTAGGAGGTGAAATTACAGCTTATATACCTGCATTAGAAAAGAATGCAACTTTCAAGGTCACATACATGAAAGATTTGGGAACTTATGCAGCATGGAAAGCAACCAAGACAACCGGACAATTCGATTTAAAAACTTTTGAGGTAAAAGCCAAACCCGTACAAACAGTAGAAAACTTACGCCCCGGCATGTCGGCTATTATTGAAAAATAAAGAATAAACTATGTCAATTACTGTCCATAAACGCCTGTTACAAATTGCGAAACGAGAAGTTATACGCATCGCAACCAAGCCGATGTATCTCTTTTGCATGGTAATAGCTCCGATTTTCAGTTATATTTTCTTTACTACGCTAATGAGCAGCGGGCTACCTACCAATATGCCTGCAGGCGTAGTGGACCTTGACAATACTTCAACTACACGTACAATCATACGTAATCTGGATGCTTTTCAGCAGACTAAAATCGTAGCTCACTACGGTAGTTTCAACGAAGCAAGGGAAGCCATCCAGCGCGGAGAAATTTATTCATTCTATTATATTCCGGAAGGGACTACAGAGAAAGCAATAGCAGGCAGACAACCTAAAGTGTCTTTTTACACAAACTATTCATACCTGATAGCCGGTTCTCTACTTTACAGAGATCAACGTACGATGAGTGAGCTTGCTTCTGCTGCCATAGGTCAGAGTACCTTATTGGCCAAGGGAGCTACAGAAGATCAGGCTGTAGCATTCTTACAACCGATTGTCATTGATACTCACCCACTGAATAATCCCTGGCTAAACTATTCTGTATATCTGTGCAATACACTATTTCCCGGAATATTGATGCTACTGATTTTTCTAATTACAGCATATACAATAGGAGTTGAAATAAAAGAAAATACGGCAAAGGAATTACTACATTTAGCAGATAATTCCATTGTAACAGCATTGGTCGGCAAATTATTGCCACAAACAATTCTGTTTTTTATCATAGCTGTATTCTACAATGTATATCTCTATGGATTTTTACATTACCCATGTAACAGTGGTATCTTCCCTATGCTCTTGTCAGGACTCTTACTGGTACTTGCTTCACAAGCTGTAGGTCTATTTTTCTTTGGCTTATTCGGTACACTGCGTCTGGCTCTTAGTGCAGCCTCACTTTGGGGAGTTTTATCTTTTTCCATTTCAGGATTTACATTTCCGGTTATGGCCATGCATCCGACTCTTCAGGCACTCAGTGTGCTATTCCCATTGAGGCATTACTTTTTACTATATGCCAACCTTGCACTCAACGGTTATCCACTTATTTATGCCTGGCATTCTGTAGTGGCATTACTCATATTTATGCTGCTGCCATTCTTTGTATTGAAGAAACTGCGTACAATCATGTTACACTATACATATATTCCTTAAAAGGTCAATCATGGAAAAATATTCATTCCGACATATTATACGGCAAGGGCTGAATGGACTGTTCTATATATTCAGAAAGGAACTTAAAGCTACGATAAAAGATCAGGGAGTCCTGATATTCTTCCTGCTAGTTCCATTAGCTTATCCGTTGATATATGCTTTCATCTATACAAACGAGGTTGTTCGTGAGGTTCCCACTGCAGTGGTAGACGCGAATAACAGTTCTCAAAGCAGAAAATACATACGTATGGTAGATGGAAGTCCCGATGTACATATACAGTCTTATTGCGCCGATATGGAAGAAGCAAGGCTATTGCTTAAGGACCAAAAGGTATATGGCATTATATATATCCCTGAAAGCTTCAGTCAAGATCTGGCCGAAGGTAAGCAAGCTCACGTAAGCATTTATTGCGACATGAGCGGAATGCTTTATTACAAAGCAATTTTGCTGGCAAATACAGAAACCTCCTTGAAAATGAATAAGGAGATTCAGGTAAAGAGATTAGGTAATACAACAGAACGACAAGATGAAATCAGTACAACCCCTATAGAATATGAGTCAGTTTCTTTGTTCAATCCACAAGACGGTTTTGCCAGCTTCCTTATTCCAGCTGTTTTAATACTTATTATCCAACAAACTCTATTGCTGGGAGTAGGTTTGTCTGCTGGAACAGCACGCGAAAACAATCGATTCCGCGACCTTGTACCTATCAGCCGGCAATATCAAGGGACATTACGCATTGTATTAGGAAAATCGCTTGCATACCTGATGATCTATGCTGTTATGTCGACATATATTCTCTGTCTGGTTCCTAAAATATTCAGCCTGGTACAGATAGCTCAACCAGCTACTTTATTCTGGTTTACTTTACCTTATCTGCTGGCATGTATTTTCTTTGCCATGACCTGCTCTATATTCATTCATCACAGAGAATCGTGCATGCTGATATTTGTATTTACCTCTGTACCTTTACTGTTTATATCAGGTATATCATGGCCAGGTGCAGCTATTCCTAAATTTTGGGAAATATTCTCATGGCTCTTCCCTTCTACGTTTGGAATAAACGGTTATGTACGCATCAATACCATGGGAGCAACATTACATGATGTCTTACCTATAATAAGGGGATTATGGATACAAGCCGTAGTGTATTTTATTACAACCTGTATCGTATACCGACGTCAAATCATGTTAAGTCGTAAACACGCGTTAGAACGATTAAAAACTTACCGGAATAAAAAGCGTCTTCAAGCAGGATAAATCCATATCCATATTTTAACCCAAATCGGTCATTAGGATTTCTCTGTGTCGTACGGCAAAGAGAAATCCTTT
>OLYR01000057.1_pt1 | contig 30206 bp, 26 predicted proteins | sample 1644301 | NCBI WGS metagenome assembly OLYR01 (sample SAMEA103958141, study PRJEB25191) | human gut metagenome | biome: human-associated habitat [ENVO:00009003]; feature: intestine environment [ENVO:2100002]; material: feces | place: Germany | collected 2013/2015
AAACAAATTATTAATCAGAATTCTGTTGCATTTGCAAGTTGAATTCAGCTTTTATTAATCTGAAAGCATTAGAATTTAACATAGACATGAGAACAATCTTTATTCTTTTTTCTCTGCTGTTTACATTAACAGTAAATGCAGCCAGTCATAAGGAGCTGCCAGCTAAAGGTAACTTAAGCCTACAGGTATTTGATAATGCGAATGTGCGTTTTTTGCCTAATACATATCCAAGCTTTTCGGAAGCAGATAGTGATGGCATTATTCATTTAGTGAATGGGCGTATTATTTTGAAGAAAATCCAGATACCTGATTATCAAAGAGACGTGACAGTTAGTTTGAAGGTTACGGTAGCATCGAATGGGGACAGATGGGATAAATCTGGATCTTGTTTTGTTTTACCTAAGAATTCGGCTGTCAATTTGTTGAGTATAGCGCAAGGGAAAAATAAATTTCCTGAGGTTGATAGTCTGAAATTAGAAAATATGGTTGGTATAATACCTGGAAAAAACTATTTGCCTACCATCGAATTGATGCGCTTTATGACACCGTTTGGAGTAGGACATTATAGTGAAAATGATGATTCTTTATCTAGCAAACGTCGTCCTGTATATATCCCTAAATGGGAGAAGTGCGTACAGTGGGAACAGGATATTACCGACTTGTATGCTGCGCTTAAAGGTGAAGTGTATGTTGGTATTTTTATTGATACTTGGACAGCAGAAGGATATATTGCCAGTATGGAACTGAATATTAAGGAAACTCCGATTGCATGTGAAAAACTAATACGTCGTCATGTAGAACCGTTGATGAATACGGTATATTATATTGGACAGTCGTATCCGGATATTTTTGCACGTAAATCTGTTTCTGCTGATTTTGTTCTTCCTAAAAATGCGAAGAATGTACGTCTGAAATATATTGTAACTGGTCATGGCGGTCATAGCGGGGGTGATGAGTTTGTCCAAAAGAAGAATATTCTTTCGGTAGATGGAAAAGAAGTATATAGTTTTATCCCATGGAGAGATGATTGTGCTTCATTCCGTCGTTTTAACCCAGCTACGGGAGTATGGCTTATAGAACGTCTTGCTGCTTATATTAGTGAAGATGGATATAAGACAAAAATGGTAGAGGAACCTTTAGCATCTTCTGATTTATCTCGTTCGAACTGGTGTCCTGGGTCGGACGTTGTTCCAGAGGAAATTCCTTTGAAGGAACTACAGGCTGGTAAACATACTTTTACTGTAAGTATACCCGATGCACAACCAGGAAATGGAGAAGAACTGAATCATTGGTTGGTTTCTGCTTATTTGGTATGGGATGAATAAATGAAAGAATCTGTATAATAAAAAATCCTCGGTTCATTTAAAAGCCGAGGATTTTTTATTATAGACTGGTAAGTGCATCGTAAGCATCCGACCAAGTACATATAAATAGCAATTAGCCGCCATTGCCGAGGTAGTACCTAGTAGTGGCGGCTAGTAGTTGGTAGTAGCGGCTATTACCTGCTATTAGCGGGTAGTACCTTCCAGTTACCCGGCAGTAATTGGTTAATGTCTTTTTCTGTTGGGATTCTTTTGAGGATGTCTACAAGCCATGTGCGAACATCGATGTCGTGCGCCTTGCAGCTGCTGATGAGTGAGTAGACGATGGCTGTTCTGACAGCTGCATCGTGGTTTCCGCAGAAGAGGTAGTTCTTGCGTCCAACCGCTAAAGGACGGATTGCATTCTCCACGCCATTGTTGTCGATATGGTATCTGCCATCAAGAACATATCGGCTCAGACGTGGAAGGAGGGTATATGTGTAGACCAAAGCTTTCCCCATTCTTGATTTCGGGGTGAAGCGTCCGGATACGGAGTCCATCCATCTCTCGAACTCTTGTATTATCCTGTAGGATTCCTTCCCTCGGCGCTCCTGGATTGCATCAGATTCAAGACCCGCTTCCTTCATCTCCTTTTCGATACCATATAACTTTCCTATATATACAAGGGCTTCGCTTGCATGCTTCCTGTCTTCGTCGAGAGCTTCAACGAATTTACGTCTTGCATGTGCCCAGCAACCGAGAAGTCTCTTGCCGGGAGCACCTTCGTATGCTTCATATACCTCATAGCCGTCAGACTGTATAGTTCCCCGATAACCGCCAATCAGTTTTCTGGCGGTCTGTCCACTGCGTGACCCCATGTCATAGTGGAAGTAGACGTCACCTGACACGGCTTCCCTTACTGCCCAGATGTATCCCTTGACGGCACGGTGCTTCTCGTTGTCGATAACCGGCAACGTACTCTCATCAACCTGTATATAGTCTGAAGACATTATTCTTTCCCGAAGTTTGTCATACAGTGGCCGTAGTTTTGAACATACGGCTGCGAACCAGTCACCAATGGTGGAGTCACTCAGAAGGACTCCCAGCTCCTTGTATTTCTGCATAACCCTGTAGAACGGGAGGTGGTAGACGTATTTATCAATGAGGATGTCTGCAAGAAGGCTTTCCGATGCCATTCCTTTCGGGATTATCATCTCCGGCATTGGAGCGATGATGAAGGTTTGTTTTTCCGGTTCCTTGATCTGAAGGCTTGACTTGAGGACAAACTTGTGACGGACAGTACGGTCGATGTACATCACGGCAGGACGGATAGCGATTCTGTCAGTAGTCTCGACACCTATCTCGGTATATTCTTCAAGATTGATCCCTTCCGGATAGATATGGGTTTCTTCCACTGGAAGGTCCTTTCTCATTACGGGCTTGCGTACTTCACGCTTGTGGGACTTCACCTCGATGGTCTTTGCGTTCTGCTCCTCCATTTTTTTGACCTCCGCATCCAATGCGGCCTGTTCTTCCTCCGGCAAGGGCATATCGAAAAGCGTCGGTTCGAGGACGGACGGGGACATCGGCAGTCTCTTTTCGCTCATTGAACCGAAAAGCTTCTTGCGTAACCAGGTCATCTGGTTCTGCAGGCTGTCAATGACTCCCTGCATCTTATCCTTCTCCAACTTGAGCTTACGGCCTTCCTCTTCAAGTCTGGTTTTCTCAGCTCTGAGTCGGCAACTTTCTTCCTCAAGCTTGGCTTTCTCAGACTTGAGCCTGCAGCCTTCTTCCTCAAGCTTGATTTTATCAGCTTGAAGCTTTGCCAGTTCTGCATGAAGACGCAATATTTCCTGATCCCTTGATGACATTTTCCTTATCTTTTCCTGGTATAAAGATACTAAAAATCGCCATTCCATACAAGTGGAACAGCGATTTTCTCTACAATAAAAGTACTTTTTCAGAGACTGGACGAAAGCATCTTCATACGCCTGACATATGCGCTTTCCATGGCAGACCTTGCAGTGGATACCAAGTCTGCATGAGCGAACATAGTGGAAAGCCCCTCCGTTTCATCACTGAAGGAAAGGCGCATTCTGCCCATTTCTATGCGCAACGCATACAACACCAGACCGCCTTCCTCGCGATGCAGAATCTTCATCCGGTTCCTCGCGGCATTGACAAACACGAATACATCTCCGCTGCGTATGTTCATCCCCATATTATTGTTCACTATACCACTTAGACCATTGAACCCCATACGCATGTTCACCGGCTTGTTGTATAGCCAATAGCGCATAGTGTTATCCAGACTAAACATTGCCTGCTGCAATTAGTTCCCTCAAATGTGCGGGAGTTATTACACCTTGGATGCGTATGGCCGTACCCGTGCGGGTTTGAAGTTCGATAGTAAGATAGCTCTCGCTCTTTTCCTCAACACTCTTGCACGTTTTGTTGGATTTCCCGGGAGTGCGAGCAGGTGGCATTGTCTGAGGGACAAATCTGCCCGATGATAATTGGATGAACTCTCCGAAACTGGCATCCTGTTCATCATCTTTTCGATACTTTTTCTTTGCCTTATAGAAATGCCAGAAGGGTATATTCAGTTCTTCCAGGCGCTTTCTGTGCGATACCTTATGTTCTGCACAATACTCCTCTATGGAAAGGATTTCTTCACGTGTCATCATAAAATTACTTTTTTAAGCAAAGGTAGCAAGCTTTGTTACACGCTACAATATGCATTTCTTCGGAGGCTTACAATTAAAAAACTTAACTCCAATAAAGTAAGTTCTCGGTTGAGTAGGTCCATAGAAATACTTTGAATCTCGTAAAGCTCCTCTATCCAAATCTTTTTGGAATGCGTTGAACATATTCTGCACTCCCCCATTCAGCTGAAGTTTCAAGTGATCATTCAGTACAAATGTATAATTCAGCTTCAGGTTCAGTTCCATGAAATTGGGTGTATGCTCCAGACGGTCTTTTTCAATATAACCAGCAAAATGAGGAACCACCATCTTTCCCGTGTACACACCAGAAAGAGAAAAATCAAAATTCTTCAACGGAGCAGAAGTAAACGTAAAATAGCCATAGTAATCTGGAGTACGAGGCATACGTTTTATAGGATCTACATCCTGATCTTCACTCCAGCTTACAGCTTCTGTATACCGGCTGCGCTGTACTGTAAATCCTAATTGTAACTGAGCTTCACGTCCATGAGCTATTTTATAATCAATATTTGCACCATACACGCGTGCACCATATCCATTTCGTCTTTCCTGTATTTCGGCACCCGTATCAGCATCCGTTCCAACCTTTGTCAGATAAAAGACATTATCCAAGGATGTGTAAAACCCTTCGACCAGCAAGTTCGACTGGAAATGTCCAAAATTGAATCCCCAGTCTACAGAGCCACTGAAACTATTGGAACGTTCGGGCTTTAATCCATCTGCCAGACGAATTATCATGGCTTCGCCGCCAACGGCTGCTACGTGTAAATCTTCATCATAAGCCTGGGGTGCACGGAAGCCAGTAGACCAGGTTAAACGTCCCTGTATCTTGTCTGTTGGTTTCCACAACAAATTTACGCGTGGACTGAAAATGATGTTGTCTATCAGATTATGCTTATCCAGACGAAATCCTGCGAGAAGTGTAAAATACGTCATCTTCCACTCATTCTGAGCAAATCCGCTGAATATTCTTACATATTGACGCAAGTCACGGTTATATCCGGTCATTACATCATGCAGCGAATTATAATTGTATTCAACTCCTCCAGTAAACGTGGCAGGCGAAAAAAGACAATCATCCATATTCCCTACATACATTGCTCCTCCTACAGCTGTCAGGTCTTTTGTCTTTCCATAAGCATTGGCATTTTTATCTGCTCCGTAATAACTGTTACGATCTGTATGTTGTGCAGAGCCATAAACGGATAGTTTATGGCGATATTCATTGAAAAATACATCATACGTCAGTCCCCCGCTGTTGATAATATGCTTAGTCTGCTCTGTTATATCTGTTTCATGAGGCTGAAGGTCGAATTTATTTCCCCCACGGCGAAACTCATTCGTAGTATGATACTCCAGACTGATACGGCTAAACTGAGTAGGACGATAATACGAACGTAAACCAAACGTATTCATATTCAGTTTTCCAAGCTCCGAGAAACCATCATTATCGGCATCATAAGGATTACGGTTACGGTAAGACTGATAAAGGGCTATTCCATATGAATTGTCCGATGAAACCAAAGAGGCATTAGCGCCTACATATTGCTCCCATACTTTCCCGTTCAGATTCGACATTGTAGAAGAAACCTGAAAAGAATTACTAACCGGATCTTTTGTTATAATATTAATTGTTCCTCCTACCGCATTGGCTCCAAATAAAGCAGAACCACCTCCACGAACCACTTCCACACGCTCAATCATGTTAGTAGGAATTTGCTCTAAGCCATATACACCCGAGAGGGCGCTCATTACAGGACGGCTATTTATCAGAATTTGGGAATATGGTCCTTCCAGTCCATTAATACGCACTTGTGGGAATCCGCAGTTCTGACAATTATTTTCTACACGAAGTCCTGACTGATAATTCAATGACTTTGCTAAATCTGTAGAATTTACAGCCTCAAACAACTTGTTACTCATTACATTCACGACCACCGGAGCTACTTTACGGCTTGTTTCATTTCTGTTTGCCGAAACTACTACTTCATCTGTCATAATAGTTTCTTCTTCCATTACAAAATGTACATCTACCGTGAAATCCTTACTGACTGTTATTTTTTTAGTCTGAGTATTATACCCCATGCTCTGTACTTTCAGTGTATATTCTCCGGCGGGAATTTCCTTAAAGCGGAAATATCCTTCCGCATCGGTCACTGTACCCTTTCCCGTTTCTACGATTAACACTGTGGCATAAGGCAAACTATTTTCCGAGCCTTTTTCTATCACGTGTCCGGCTATAACATTTCCTTCCTTAACCGGCTCTATTGCCATGCTTACATAAGAGCATAGCAATCCCATTATGAATAAAATATATTTCATGTATAATCTTTTCGTTCGTTAACTTAATAAAGCCCGTTCTAAATATTCAAGATAAATACCACAGAATCAGGTCTGACTGATTCAGATTTTTCCATATCTTCCCCTTTCCACATCTAGTTTATAGAAGCAGACGAAGGATAACTGTCCAACAGAAGTCAGGCAGTATTTATTTGAACAGGCATTTTAATTGGTTTCCTGTTTCTCGTTTAATCAAATGAAAAGATATACGGGAGGTGCACGTAGATAAATCCCATCTCCAAATGAAGACAGGGCATGAAATGCAGACAAGCTGCCAGTTAATAAACAGAGTAAAGGCAAGTCAGGACACGCCGATTCAATAGAGTCTGAACCTACAGAAGTAAATGTTGATAAGAAATGCAGTGTCAGTGCCTGCCCGCTTGAGTGAGAATGATGTTCAGTAAAAGGATGCGAGTGGACAATAAAAGTCCCGTTCACCTCATGTACGTGCGCATATAATGTCAAAATGGCATAATAAGCAACAAACAAGGTTAAAAGAGCTACTGCCCCAATGCGTATATAGCGCGCTTTTACTTTCATCTGGACGCAAAGATACACGAAGTTATCGGTTATTTAAAATAAAATACTTTAAAAAACACAGATACCTCTTATCAACATGCACTAAGTTTTTCAGAAAATGAATATTGCTCTTGGAAGGAGAAACAGTATTGTAAGAGCAATTGTACGAAATTTATACCGTTTAACAATAAAAAAAGCGATTGTTCACATTTTGAACACCGCCGATTTCCTAAAGAACCCCCATTTAAGGGTTCTTGCATCTTTTACTCATCTAGCTGTTGTTGTGTACGTTATCCTTTTCTCTTCTTTTTTACCTTAAAGCAATTTTCCTAATCCTATTTCAACTATACCTGAAAACAATTACCTTTTATCCTAATACCTTAAAATAAAAACCTAAAACTTAATACCTTAAATCTCTAATACCTTTTCTTAAAATTGCTTTTTTACCTTAACTTCTAATACCTTAAAAAATCTATTCTAATACCTTCTTTTATATCTTAATTAATTCTGGTTTCACAACCACATTGCAAAGGTAGATGTTTCTGTTTAATTAGCAATAAGATATAATTATTTTCTTCACAAAGTATTTGTTTTCTTGATTTATATCATGGGAACGACAGTTTTCTTTTGTGTGCGATAACGAAATTAGACAATATGCAACATTTTTTTACTTCAATTTAAGGATTCTCTGGTTACTGCTTCCCCGGAATTCCAGCTTCGGAGAATAGAGGGATTGCTCAAAACGGCCATCTACCAATACATTTATATAAGACAATATAGGTCTGCGTACAGGATCTTCCAAAAGTTCTTCATAAGTATATCCGGTATAGCACCAGATATTTTGTCCGGTACGCTCACTGAATTCCTTGATAAGAGGAAGAAAGTCTTCCGGTGAATAAAACGGATCCCCTCCCGAAAAGGTAATTCCATCTAATAAAGGATTGGAATTAATAGCCTCAATAAATTCTTCTATCTTCTCACGAGTCAAAGGATGACCTGACGCAGGATTCCAGGATTCAGGGTTATGACATCCCCGGCAATGGTGTCTGCATCCCGATAGATAAATAGAAAAGCGTATACCATCACCATCAACAATTGTTTCAGGATATGTATATAAATAATATAGCATAAAGAATAAGTTATTCCCAATTGCCAGTGAAATAAAAAGAAGGCTTTTTATATACCTACAACCTGCTTACAGGCAGATAATCCGCATCTAAAAAGCCTTCTACCCTTAATAACAAACGAATTAATCAACAGTGTTTTACTCTGTCACGCTCCTCTGCACGTTTCGCAGAATTCCAACTGTTCAAATCACCAGTCAAATATCCGGTTATACGACGCATCCGGAGAATATTCTCACTGTTACAGATAGGACATTTATCATAAATCACTCCTTTATAGCCACAATTATGACATGTATCAACAGGGTGATTGATAGAACCATAACCAATGCCTTCATCATGCATCACTTTTACAATCTTGGCAATTGCCTTGACGTTTTTCTGCGCTTCTCCGTCAAGCTCCACATAAGTAATATGGCCTCCACGGGTCAGAGCATGAAAAGGAGCTTCACATTTTATTTTTTCTACTATAGTGATAGGTTCTTTTACGTCTACATGGAAAGAGTTTACATAGTAATCACGGTCAGTCACTCCTGGTATTACTCCATATTTACGACGGTCCATGCGTGTAAAACGTCCCGAAAGTCCTTCTGCCGGGGTTGCCAGTACAGAATAATTTAAATGATACTTCTGCTTAAATTCATCTGCAACGTGATTCATTTCTTCTACTGCTTCGTAAAGCGTATCCCAGGCTTTCTGACAATGACCATGTCCTTGACCATATAAAGCAACCATTGCATTGTGGCCACCTATAAACCCGATACCTAATGTACCCTGATTCAGTACATCACCTACTTCATCGTTCGGATTCAGGTTACCTCCTCCCTTCCATACATTGTTACTCATCATGAAAGGGAACTGACGTGCCAGTGCCGTACGCTGATATTGATAGCGAGTATACAGCTGTTCTGCAATAAAGACTGCCATATCATGCACAGAACTGATAAATATTTCTTTTGCCAGACGTTCTATTGCATCCTGACTCTGGCAATCTGACATGCTTTCTGCCTTGATGCGGGCTTCGATAGCCAGTCGGGGAAGATTCATCGTAGTAAACGAAAGGTTACCACGTCCCAAGGAAGTCTTTTCTCCATTCAAGTTTTCGAAGACACGCGTACGGCATCCCATTGTTGCCAGTTCATAGCGATAACGTTTCGGATCGCTGGCATCCCATTTTTCATGCTGGTTGAAAGGAGTATCAAGGAACATAAAATTCGGGAATAAAGCTTTTGCCGTAGTACGGCAAGCTTTCAGGAACAAGTCGAAATTAGGAGCTTCAAACTCTACCTTACCTTCCATTGCCGCATCAAAGTCTTCCATTGCCCGTTTGTAGTCTGCTTCCGAATAAGACACACCATCCTTTATCTTGAATATCTGAATGGGGAATACAGGTACTTCTCCCCGCGTACCCAAACCTTCAATAGTAGCTTTCAGCAGTTCTTCTATCACCATTCGTCCTTCGGCAGAAGTATCTGTTCCATAATTGATAGAACTGAACACAACCTGATTTCCTCCGCGCGAATGCATCGTATTCAAGTTATGAATAAACCCTTCCATAGCCTGATGAGTATCTTTACGTACCTGACTATAAGCCTTTTTCAAAATATGCTCCAGTTCATCGGCTGTAAGATAGACCTGCTGGTCTGCAAATGCAGCAAGAAGAATCTTTTTTTCATCTTCAGAAGGAGCTATTGAAGCAACATGCTGTTTTACCAACGCCTGCAACTTCGCCTCATCTACTTCCATGCCTTTCATATCGAAATAAAAAGAAATAGAAGAAACAACGACTTTCTGGAAACTTTTCAATACGCCTTTTGCCATGAAGAAATCGAAAGCCGGAATAGCCTGTCCTCCGTGCTGCTCATTCTGGTTGGTCTGGAATATAATTGTAGCTAGTGTTGCGTAGCTTTGAATAGACTGAGGTGTACGGATACTTCCGTTCTTAGTATGAAAACCGCGTTCAAACAGATCGTCAAGATCGTACTGAATACACGTCGTAGTCTTGGTAGGATAATAGTCCAGATCATGAATATGTATATCACCCAACTGATGTGCTTCAGCGTATTGTTTCGGCAACAAATATTTATAGGTATAATCCTTTGTTATTTCCGAAGCAAAGGTCATCATCTGTCCGGCCGGAGTATGGCTCGACATATTGGCGTTACTCAGATTCACATCATTTTTATCTATGGCAACAATACCATCCATGATATGCTTTATCTGAGTTTTCCGGTCGCGTTCCGTATTTCTCCACTGGCGATAAATGATATATTTTTTAGCCACTTCAGGCTGTACCTTCATCAATTCCGTTTCTACGAGGTCCTGAATTTCTTCGACTCCGATAGTAGGATTTTCAAAATGATTGATAACACGCTGTGTAATCTCGTCAATCAGTTCTTCCTGATGAGCAATCCCCGTTGCGTTGAACGCTTTACTGATAGCATTTGTAATCTTTGAAGGCGAAAAGTTTTCCCGCTTCCCGTCACGTTTGATAATACAGATTTCAGTTAAATTCATACTGGCTTGTAACGAATAAGTTAATATAAAAGTTGGCTTTGCTCTTTGCGGCAGGTCTTCTGACTGATCTCTCCCCGACAGCCACCTTCCCATTGTAAAAAAACAATAGTGGTTTGCTTATGCATTGCCTTCGGTTCATTAAGAATCACAGCAGCGGGTACTGTTGCCGATTTTCACGGCATTCCCTTTTGAAACACTTTTGTTACCTAGCAAAAAGCCATACAAAGATATGGCTTTAAAGAAACAAACAAAAATCGGAATCTTGATAATTTTCTAAATTGGACAACTTTTAAGAAAGAAAAATAGCTCAGAAACACATACAGAGCAGATAAATGGCAAACTATTATTTATACCAACTTTTCTATTTGGATAATTAAATTAATTTCTTATTGCCTTTAGAGAAGAATATTTTTTCCTTTTTACCGGCTACGCTCCCTGCGTTAAAAGAGTAAAAGCAGGGAGCATAACAAGTTATAAATTGACAGGCTCCAGTCCCATCTGTTTTGCCTTCTTCAGCATATATTCAAAAGCAGCATCATGTTCATTTGGAATCACTCCATCCAGGATAGCATCCTTTATAGAACTTTTCAAACTACCGATTTCGCGGCAGGGCTGCAAATTGAAAACTTTCATAATTTCAGCACCATCTACAGGAGGCTGGAAATTTCGGATACGGTCTTTTTCCTCCAGATCTTTCAGCTTCTGACGAACCAGTTTGAAGTTATCAAGGAAGCGCTGCTTACGGACTTCATTCTTCGATGTAATATCTGCTTCGCACAGCAGCATCAAGTCATCAATATCATCACCGGCTTCGAAAAGCAAGCGTCTTACGGCAGAATCAGTCACTTCCTCATCAGCAATTACGATAGGGCGCATATGTAAGCCTACAAGCTTCTGAACATATTTCATCTTTTCGTTCATCGGCAGCTTCATCTTTCTGAATATATCAGGAATCATCTTCTCTCCGACGAAATTATGATTATGGAATGTCCATCCGATACGGGGATCCCAACGTTTGGTACGAGGTTTTCCTATATCGTGAAGCAAAGTAGCCCAACGCAACCACAAGTTATCAGTAACCTTTGCTATATTGTCTACCACCTCCAATGTATGATAGAAATTATCCTTATGCCCTCTTCCGTTTTTTACCTCTACACCTTGCAAGGCCACAAATTCCGGGAAAATCAGTTCCAGCAATCCGCAACGGTCTAAGTCTACAAAGCCTTTAGAAGGAACAGGAGAAAGCAAGATCTTATTTAATTCATCAGCTATCCGCTCCCGAGAAATAATCTTAATACGTTCCCGGTTACGTTCCAACGCATCAAACGTTTCGTCCTCAATGAAAAAATTCAGCTGAGTAGCAAAACGGATGCAGCGCATCATACGTAAAGGATCATCACTGAACGTTATGTCCGGATCAAGCGGAGTACGTATGGTACGCTCTTTCAAGTCGTCCAGTCCCCCAAAGGGATCGACCAATTCTCCATAGCGTGATTTGTTTAGGCATACAGCCAGCGCATTGATGGTAAAGTCGCGGCGGTTCTGATCATCTTCCAACGTTCCGTTTTCTACTACCGGCTTACGGCTGTCGTGACTATACGACTCTTTTCTGGCTCCAACAAATTCGACTTCCAGGTCATGATATTTCACCTGTGCCGTACCAAAATTCTTGAATACAGAAACATGAGCGCCACGTCCTAATTTTCTTCCGAACGCTTCGGCTATTTCGATTCCGCTGCCTACTACTACCACATCAATATCTTTCGAAGGACGGTTCAGGAAAATATCGCGGACATAACCTCCCACGACATAGCATTCCAATCCTAACTCATCAGCAGTATCAGATATCAAATTGAATATTTTGCCTGTAAAGTGTTCTTTCAATTCCATGTCTATTACAAAATTAGCGTGCAAAATTACAAAAAAATGAAAAGCCTCGTAGAGAATAAGCGATTTAATTGTATTTTTGTTCCACAATAAATCGCTTAATTATATGAAAAAGATAATCTTAGCAGCTGCAACTTTAGCATTCCTACTATCCGGATGCAATAGCGACAGTAAAAATGCCGGAAAACTTTTCCAGCGTGCGGAACTAGCTTTCGCAGCAGGCGACTATAACCTCGCCCGGCTACAAATAGACAGCATACGTACCTATTATCCTAAGGCAGTAGATGTACGTAAGGCAGGAATCCATTTGATGCAACAGATAGATTTGCAGGAACAGCATAAGACGCTGGCTTATCTGGACAGCATGATGACCGTCAAGCAAGCTGAGCTTGACTCGATAAAGGGAAATTTCGTTTTAGAGAAAGATACTGCCTATCAGGAAATCGGAAACTATTTCTACCCGTCGCAGGTAGTAGAAAAAAACATCGGACGCTCTTTCTTGCGTGCACAGGTAAACGAACTGGGCGAAATGTCGCTTACATCTATTTACTGTGCAGGAGGCAACATACACCACACAGCAGTGAAAGTAAGTGCAAACGATGATACATTTGCCGAAACTCCAGCTTCGACAGACAGCTACGAAACAACAGACTTAGGGCGTGCCATAGAAAAGGCTGATTATAAAGTAGGCAATGACGGAGGTGTAGCAGCTTACATCGCAGCCAATAAAGATAAGAAAAGTCTCAAACTGGAATTCATAGGCGACCGTAACTATAAAACAACGATGTATGCCAATGACATAAAAGCAATCACAGAGGTAAGCAATCTGGCACGAATTCTTGCAGGAATAGAAGAAATACGTAAGGAACAGAAAGAAGCAAACTTAAAGATCCAGTTTGTTACCCGAAAAATAGAAGAAGGAGAAGCTAAACAAGAATAAGTTCGAATTTGGCAAAGGAAATACAACCCTGACCAACACGCTCAAAAAAGTATTTCAATCAGAAATGTGAGGGACGTGAAAAGCAGAAACAAAAAAGATGCTGATGTTTTTTCTAAAATATCAGCATCTTTCAAGTAATTCTTCTCGATGTTTTTTTAAAATTCGTACAAATTTTATTGAGCTTTCCGCATGTCAGGAAGGCTATCAGGCCAAGTCCTCATAAAGCACTATCTATCAGATAATTTCCGATTTACATTTTCTACCAGTACGCCGTACGATAAAGATACTGACCTCATACAATACAAACATCGGGAAAGTAACCATCAGTAAAGTTACGACATCAGAGGTCGGAGTAATGATAGCGGCTATAACTAATGAAATGACTAAAGCATGTTTCCTATACTTAGTCATAAAGTCAGCGGTAAGAAAACCTAGTTTTGCGAACAACCATGCCAGTATCGGTATTTCGAAAGTAATCCCCATCATCAAGCTTAGCATAGTCAGCGTATCAATATAGGAACTTAGCATAATCGTATTTTCGACTTCAGGACTGACCTGATAAAGAGCAAGGAAACGGAAAGTAAAAGGAAATATCAGAAAATAGCTGAATAATACCCCCAAAAGGAACAGCACATATCCCCATATGATAACTCTCGTAGAATAGCGTTTTTCATTCTCATACAATGCAGGGGAAACAAATCTGAAAAGCTGGTAAAGAATATAAGGAGAAGCCAGAATAATCCCTGCATAAAATGAAACATTCATATGCATCAAAAACTGACCGGACAGTTTCGTATTAATCAGACGAACATGAAAGTCATTTGCTTCAAGTCCGGGTATATGCAAGGATGTTCCTATCCATTCAAAAAAACGATAAATATAAAAATCACTATTTTTAGGCATAAGGATAATATGGAAAAGCTCATCTTTAAAAAAGAAAGAGAGCAACATAAGCACCACAACCACACATGCAATCCGCATGAGAGTTGCCCGCAGTTCATCCAAATGATCCCAAAAGGTCAGTTCCGATTCATTCTTCTCCTTCACGATCTTATTTTTCCTTATTTTCTGGTTTATCAGCAGAATCCTTCAAGTTTTCTTCCACCCCGTTCATACCGTCTTTAAAATTTTTCACGCCTTTTCCGAGTCCCTTCATCAGTTCAGGAATCTTTTTACCCCCAAATAATAAAAGTATAATCAAGGCTATAAACAGCAGTTCCTGGGTACCGATTCCCATAAATAACAATGTGGTATTCATATGCTTAAATTTAGATTGATAAAACTAAAACGTATTTCGAACCAAACAAAGGTACAGATAGTTTTTAATTTGTGCAAATCAGAAATAACTGACATAAAAAAACACCTGTTCCCGATAAAAGGAAACAGGTGTATATCATCTAAACAATAACTTCTGTACTTTTAAATACGTCCAGCTACTACATTCCAATCCACAACTTTCCAGAAAGCTTCAATATATGCGGCACGACGGTTTCGGTAATCAATGTAATAGGCATGTTCCCATACATCTATTACCATCACAGGAGTCAGTCCTTTTGTCAAAGGATTTCCTGCGTTGGACTCCTGAACAATGGAAAGTTTATGTTCCTTATCCATTACAAGCCATACCCAACCGGAGCCAAACAATCCTAAAGCTGCCTTGGTAAACAGCTCCTTGAACGTGTCAACCGAACCGAAACTTTCTGTAAGAGCCTCAACCAGTTTGGCTGGCATATCAGATTGTCCGGGAGTTAAACTCTGAAAGAAAAAAGTATGGTTCCACGCTTGCGCAGCATTGTTGAATATTCCACCTTCGGCTTTTTTCAAGATTTCTTCCAAAGGCATATCTTCGTAAGGAGTTCCGGGAATCAGCTTGTTCAGATTATCTACATAAGTTTGCAGATGTTTTCCATAATGAAATTCGAGTGTTTCTTTACTCATGTACGGGGAAAGTGCATCCCGCCCGTAAGCTAATTGAGGCATTACATGTGTCATAATTGTAGTATTTAGGTTAATCTATATAATAAAAACGACTGACAACCAATAAAGTTTACAGCCAAAGCCGATAATTTTCAATCTACCTCCAAATACATTCCACACATATACATTATGTATATATATTATCTACTTTCATATTTACAAACATAAATCTTATTTCTGAAATAAAGAAATCGAGAAGCAAATAAAAACATGCCCGACAAGCATAATCGGGCAATTGATAACTCCTGATAGCAAAACGCCATATCCAGATTTAAAAATAGTGAAATTTTTCCGTAATTAATTCGAAAGCCCGCAGATTTGCCCACTTTTACGCCAAGAAAGATTCGTTTATACCAAAGAACTTTTTTATCTTTGTAGCGCAAGAAAGAAGAAATACACTTTTATAACATAACTTAAATAATAAGAATTATGGAATTTGTAACTAACGAAAAACTTACCATTGTTGGTGCTGCCGGTATGATCGGTTCTAACATGGCTCAGACTGCTATCATGATGGGTCTGACTCCGAACATCTGTTTGTATGACCCGTATGCTCCGGGATTGGAAGGCGTAGCTGAAGAATTGTACCACTGCGGTTTCGAAGGCGTAAACGTAACTTTCACTTCTGATATCAAAGAAGCGCTGACTGGTGCAAAATATATCGTAAACTCAGGTGGTGCTGCTCGTAAAGCAGGTATGACTCGTGAAGACCTGTTGAAAGGTAACGCTGCTATCGCAGAAGAATTCGGTAAGAACGTAAAACAGTACTGCCCGGATGTAAAACACATCGTTGTTATCTTCAACCCTGCTGATATCACTGGTTTGATTACATTGCTGTACTCTGGTTTGAAACCAGGTCAGGTTACTACTTTGGCAGCTCTTGACTCTACTCGTCTGCGCAGCGAATTGGCTAAACACTTCGGAGTAGCTATGGATGCTGTTGAAAACTGCCGTACTTATGGTGGTCACGGAGAACAGATGGCTGTATTTGCTTCTACAGCAAAAGTTAATGGCAAAGCTCTGACTGACATCATCGGTACAGACGCTCTGACTAAAGAACAATGGGCTGAAATCCAGCAGAAAGTTACTAAAGGTGGTGCAAACATCATCAACTTGCGTGGCCGTTCTTCATTCCAGAGCCCATCATACGTTTCTATCGAAATGATTGGTGCTGCTATGGGTGGTAAAGCATTCCGTTGGCCGGCTGGTACTTACGTATCAAACGATAAGTACGATCACATCATGATGGCATGGGAAACTTCTATCACTGCTGACGGTTGCCACTGCGCTGCTTTGAACGGTACAGCAGAAGAACAAGCTGCTTTGGATAAGAGCTACGAACACTTGTGCGCACTGCGTGACGAAGTAATCGCAATGGGCGTTCTTCCTCCAGTTTCTGAATGGAACAAACTGAACCCGAACATTAAATAATCAGATATATACCTGATTTAAGAAGAAGGAGACTGTATACCAGTCTCCTTCTTTGTTTTTTATAGTAACCAAACTCATGAAAACTTGTTTATTAAAAATCTTTTTTAACAAAATCCGATGAACCAGCCTTACAATCACTCCGTTATATAGTTTTTAACAGCTTATAACCGGAAACTAAACTATGAAATTCAAAAACGTCTTGTTCTTTTTCAGTCTACCGTTCTGTTATATACCGTTGCATGCCCATAACTTCTGTGAAGAAGCTTTTTATAATTTCCCTGACTCTATTTCACAAATAACCGGTTCGCAAGAAACAAAGCATCCGACCGCCAAAGAAAGTTTTAAAAGGAATTTTTCATATATGGGAATCCCCTTTATCACAGCCGGGCTGATCGTAAAAGAACGCAATACTGATTTCCGGACGCTCCGCAACCGGTTTAAGCCAGCTTTTCATCATCGATATGACGACTATACACAATATGTTCCTCTGGCTGCTACTTGGGGAATGAAACTGGCTGGTGTTCAAAGTCGTAGTTCATGGAAAGAACTGGCAGTGAGCAATGTCTTTTCGGCTGCATTGATGGCAGGATTTGTCAACTCTTTAAAATACACCACCCGAGAAACCCGTCCGGACAATACATCCAACAACTCATTTCCTTCAGGACATACGGCTACAGCTTTCATGTGTGCCACCATTCTTCACAAGGAATATGGCATGAAAAGTCCCTGGTACAGCATCGGAGGATATACACTTGCCGGAATTACGGGAGTTACACGTCAGCTTAATAACCGGCACTGGATCGGCGATGTACTTGTAGGAGCCGGAATAGGCATGATTTCTACAGACTTGGGATATTTTTTCTCTGATCTGATTTTCAGACGCGATAATGCAGATACATGGAAAACAAATACTGCTTACGACCGATATGATACGCCCTCGTTTCTAAGCTTTAACATGGGAATAGCATCCGGTCCTTCAGTTTTACGAACAGCAGAAATATATGATTCTGAAGGTGGCTCTCCACTGGGTATGCGCTTAAAGGTAGGAACCGCAACAGTTGTCAGCGTAGAGGGAGCTTATTTTTTCAATGCTTTTATCGGAGCAGGAGGACGTTTGAAGGTGGCAACTCTACCTGTCATTGCTGATATCTCGGCAGAGAATATGAGAAATTTCGATATGGACAGCGATTTAAAAGAAGGTACTCCAGTCAATATGTTTCTGCTCGATGGTCTGGAATCGGATCATCTGGGTATGTTCGATGTCGACTTGGGACTTTATTTTTCATATCCTTTCAGCCGGCATTTTCAGATAGGAAGCAAGCTGCTGGTAGGACGCAGAATAAATGCTAATTTCAAGTTGAATTCAATCTGTCGCATCAATCCACAAATATTCGACCGTGGGATTGTTAGTGAAGAAGTTTACAACCAATTTTATAAAGAAGACATCGACTATTACATGAACCAAGACGGAATCAGCCGCGATGAATTGCTGAACAGTTCTTTTGTAGATGACGATTTTCTGAATATACGTAAAAGTGCTACATATAAAGTCGGTACGGGAGTTTCGTTTACCTACCGGTACAAGGAAGATGCAGCTCTCCGGCTATATTGTGACTACGACTTTGCCTCTCCCCGTCTGACATACGATTTAAAGAACTCCTGGACAGACGAAGAAGGCAATCGGAATGCCCACTCATATACTAAAAGAACACCCATGCATAACCTGACATTCGGTGCTTCCATTGCATTTATGTTCTGATGTAACTTCCATCCTGAAAAGCAGCAGAAAGAAAGTCGTTGCACATTCTACTTATTTTTATTATTTTCGCCTCTCGAAATGATAGACCAAGCCACCATAGACCGTATCCTCGATGCTGCACAGATTGTAGACGTAGTATCCGAATTTGTTACTCTCCGACGCAGGGGAGTAAACTATATCGGACTGTGCCCTTTCCATAACGAAAAGACTCCGTCTTTCAGTGTTTCTCCCAGTAAGGGACTCTGCAAATGCTTCAGCTGTGGAAAAGGAGGAAATGTTGTTCATTTCATTATGGAGCACGAACAGCTTTCGTATTACGAGGCATTGAAGTGGCTTGCCCGAAAATACAACATCGAAGTCAAGGAACGCGAACTGACTAATGAAGAAAAGCAGGCACAAAGCTTGCGCGAAAGTCTGTTTGTTGTCAACCAGTTTGCTTCGGAATATTTCCAGGATGTTCTTTATAATCACATCGACGGACAGCGTATCGGTATGACCTATTTGCGCGGACGCGGATTCCGTGACGATATTATCAAGAAGTTTCAGTTAGGATATAGTACCGACAGCCCCGATGCACTGGCAAAGGCTGCCATCCAGAAAGGATATAAGGAAAAATTTCTGGTAAAAACGGGACTCTGTTACCGTAAAGACAACGGTTCTTTGCACGACCGGTTCTGGGGGCGTGTCATTTTTCCTGTTCATACCTTGTCGGGAAAAGTTGTAGCTTTCGGTGGACGTGTATTAAGCTCCGCCACCAAGAACGTACAAATGAAGTACGTCAATTCTCCCGAATCGGAAATCTATCACAAAAGCCGTGAGCTGTATGGTATTTACTTTGCCAAACAAGCTATTGTGCGGCAAGACCGTTGTTTTCTGGTAGAGGGATATACCGATGTGATTTCTATGCACCAAAGTGGTATAGAAAATGTAGTAGCCTCATCGGGAACAGCATTAACTTCTGAGCAAATCCGGCTTATTCATCGTTTTACAAATAACATCACCGTACTTTACGACGGTGACGGAGCGGGTATTAAGGCTAGTATCCGCGGTATTGACATGCTGTTGGAAGAAGGAATGAACATCAAGGTCTGCCTCCTGCCCGACGGTGATGATCCAGATAGTTTTGCCCGCAAGCATAATGCCACCGACTATCAGGCATATATCAATGACCATGAAGTTGATTTTATCCGCTTTAAGACCAATCTCCTTATGGAAGAAGCGGGTAAAGATCCCATCAAGCGTGCTTCACTGATTTCCAGTATCGTAAAAAGTATTTCGGTTATTCCCGACGCCATTGTACGCTCAGTGTACATTCGTGAGTGCAGTCAGTTACTGCAAATGGAAGAAAAGATACTGGTAGAAGCTACTGCCAAACTGATAGAGCAGGCCAGAGAAAATAAATTTAAGGAAGAACAACGCAGACAATACCGGGAACGTCAGTTGGCTGCCACTACTCCGAATACTGGTACACCGGCTTCTTCCACTCCTGCTGTTTCTGAAGGCAATGCAACAGCTGGTAATGATATACCATTCACAGCATCGAATGATATTCCACTCCCCCCTCCTCCCGTTGAAGATTCCGGAAATAATGGAATCATACCCGATTTTCCTCCTGTTGAAACAGGAGAAGGGGCTGTCGTACCTACATCGCTGGGGAATGAAATTCCAGTTGATACATATACGTCATACATTCCGACAGAAGGCAATGAGCAGAAGGTGTTCTATGCCAAGGAGGAAGACTTAATGCGTATGATTGTACGGTACGGAGAGAAAGTAATGTGTTACATGGAAAATGAAAATGGAGAACAACTGCCTCTCACCGTGACCGAATATATATCCGAAGGGCTGAAAGAAGATGAATTGCAATTTCATGTCGCACTTCACCGCCAAATGTTGAAAGAAGCGGAAATGCACATTCATGACGAGAACTTTACCGCAGAACGTTACTTTATCGCACATCCGGTTCCAGAAATAAGTAAAGTAGCTGTCGATCTTGCCAGCGACCGCTATCAACTGAGCAAGTATCACTCAAAAGGACAAAAAATCATCAGCGATGAAGAACGCTTGCATGAACTGGTTCCACGTTTGCTGCTCGATTTTAAGCTATCCATTGTAGACGAGGAAATGAAACATACGCTTCAAGCACTTGCCAATCCGGAAATAGCCAATGATCCGCAACGCTATATGGAAATCATGCAGCGTTATAAGGAGCTGCACGAAACACAAAGTATCATGGCTCAGCGTGCCGGCGACCGGGTGGTGCTGAAATTATAATCCTCTCTGCCGTCTGCCGGAATCACTTAAAAGAGTTGGTCGCATCAATTCCCAGTTGTCTCAATATAGAAACGATCTCATCGAACTTTTTCACTGGAACCCTTTCTATCGGATAGCAGTGATAAGCAAAATCGGTATCTAGAAACTCTATGAAGGAGATAAATTCATGACTCACAAAAGGTGCTGACGTAAAATTAACCTTCCGAAGGTCCGAATAAGCAAATTTTACAGGTTCATCTTCATCCGGCCGCTGCAAGACCATTTCTCGCGGTTCCAGCGTCAATGCATACTGACAAGAAATACCCTGATAAAGTGTAAATAATGAAAGTCCTACATGCCCTATTCCAATCAATAACACTAAAAGTCCCGCCAGCCACACATGAGGAGTTCCAAAAATCACCAAACATGACCAGAAGAAAACAAACGCCCCAAACAACAACTCAAAAATTCCCCACCTACGACGCGAACGCATACACTTCGGAAACTCATTATAAACATGAACTACGGCCAAGCTATCTACCTGCTTGAGGGGAGTTTCATAATTGGTAAAAGGAATTTGCCGTACCAACAGATATTGCACAATCCAGGCCGGGTTCAGGCGAGATCCCCTATTCAACCACATACCTTGCAATTGTGCTCCACGTACAAAACCCGACTTCAAAGTAAAGATAAACACACCCAATCCATCCAGACAACGCCAATAAGGTTTGCACTTGCTGGGACGAGGCTTATAATATTGCATAAACGTGAAACCAGCAATCTCTTCCACATTAACGTGCTTGCGTTTCAACCAGCACTCCACCTTGTATTCTTTCTCTTCTTCCAGCACCATGATCTTAGATTTCTTTGAGTTATCCTAAATCTGATTATCAGACGATAACAAACTTACAAAAAATTAAAGGACCATGTACTTAACTGTTTCCTTTTTTACAAGATTACGAAATAACCGACCAGTTCACATTCTTTTTCCGAAGCTCCTTCAACTGCTGCCATATAATCGTATTCTCCGGACGTTCTCCATTCGGATCGGCATCAAGCAGATGCTCGGCTATCTCACGTACAAATTGTAAGAGCTGTCCGTCGCGGGCAATATCGGCAATTTTCAAATCGAAGGCTACACCACTCTGTTGCGTTCCTTCCAAATCACCCGGACCGCGCAACTTCAAATCTGCCTCTGCAATCTCAAATCCATCATTCGTTTGCACCATGATTTCGATACGTTTACGCGTTTCTTCCGTCAGCTTATATCCGGTAACCAGAATACAATATGACTGGTCCGCTCCTCGTCCTACACGTCCGCGCAACTGATGCAACTGAGACAAGCCGAAACGCTCCGCATTCTCTATCACCATAACCGAGGCATTGGGCACGTTCACCCCCACCTCAATCACCGTAGTAGCTACCATTATCTGAGTTTCATTGGCCAAGAAACGCTGCATCTCCTCATCTTTCTCTGCAGGTTTCATTTTACCATGTACCTTGCTCACCTTATACTCCGGAAACTCTTCACAGATATGCATATACCCGTCTTCCAGGTTCTTGATATCCATCTTCTCGCTTTCCTGAATCAGCGGATAAACAATATATGCCTGCCGTCCTTCCTGTATCTGCTTCCGTATGAAAGCATACATCGAAGCACGACGATTGTCAAACTGATGAACAGTCTGAATAGGTTTTCGCCCCGGAGGAAGTTCGTCGATAACTGAAACATCAAGATCACCATACAATGTCATGGCAAGTGTACGCGGGATAGGAGTTGCCGTCATAACCAAGACATGAGGCGGACAGGTATTTTTTGCCCACAGCTTGGCACGCTGGGCTACTCCGAAACGATGTTGTTCGTCTATCACCACCAATCCCAAAGAAGAAAAGTTGACAGTATCTTCTATTACCGCATGAGTACCGATAAGGATATGTACATCTCCCGTAACCAGATCTTTCAGAATTGTTTCCCGGCGCTTTCCTTTTACTGTTCCGGTAAGCAGCTCCACCCGTACATTCATACCCGCCAGAAAACGACATATCGTTTCATAATGCTGAGTAGCCAGAATTTCTGTAGGAGCCATCATGCAAGCCTGATAGCCGTTGTCCAGCGCAATCAGCATAGTCATCAGGGCAACAAGTGTTTTTCCGCTACCCACATCTCCTTGCAGCAGGCGGTTCATTTGTCTTCCGCTTCCCATGTCACGGCGCATCTCCTTTATCACCCGCTTCTGTGCTCCAGTAAGCTGAAAAGGAAGATTCTGCGAATAGAAAGTATTGAATATCTCTCCTACTTTGCTAAATACCAGTCCGCGGAACTTATTTCTCCGTTCTTTGGTATAGCGAAGAATATTAAGCTGGACATAAAACAGTTCCTCGAACTTCAAACGGTATTGTGCTCTGCGGAGCAAATCAGGGTTCTGAGGGAAATGAATGTTATACAGCGCATCAGTAAGCGGCATCAGCCGATAATGATCCACTAGTTGCGGACTCAAGGTTTCTTCAATAATCTCCTTCTGAAGCGCCCCGAAAAGATTTTTCATCAGTTTTTCCAGCGCATGCGAATTGAGATTGCTGCGCTTCATCTTTTCGGTCGTATTATAATAAGGCTGAAGCCCCATTGTGGAAAGAGTAAGCTCCTGTGCCGGATCAATATCCGGATGAGCTATATTTATTCGTCCATTGAATACGGTCGGCTTGCCAAAGACAATATATTCTTCATTTGCCTTATATTTCCCCATGATGAATTTCAGTCCCTGAAACCATACCAGATCGACAATACCCGTTCCGTCGGAAAAATGCCCGACCAGACGCCGTTGGCGACCTTCACCCATTGTTTCAAAGCTGAGTACCTTACCTTTTAACTGTATGTAAGGCATATTTCCATCTATTTCATGGATATAATACAGACGACTACGGTCGACATACTTATAAGGGAAATAATACAACAAGTCCCGAAAGGAATAGATATTCAGTTCCTTGTTCAGTATGGCCGCACGCTGCGGGCCCACCCCTTGCAAATATTTTATGTCACGCGTAGATAAATCGAACATTTATTTAAACCAGAACTTCTGCAACTTTCAAGTCGAATGGAGTAGTAAGCTTTATATTTTCACGATTTCCCGGTATTAAGAAGACAGGATGTCCCAAAGCCTCCACTACCGAAGCATCATCTGTAAAAGCGGAAGTATATGTTTGTCCGTAAGCCTGTTTCAGTAACGATGCAGTAAAGACCTGAGGAGTCTGCACCAGTTTATAACGGTCGCGGGGTACAGTCACACTCTTTTCGTCTGCCTCTATCCGACGGACTGTTTCCACTACATCAATAACCGGAATTACAGCTTGCTTTTCTTCAGCAGCGGCATAACAGGCGGCTATCACTTCCTGAGAAACAAAAGGACGTACACCATCGTGCACTCCTACCACACTATTCCTATCATCCACCAAGGCCAGTCCGTTTTTTACAGAATGAAAACGAGTTTCTCCACCGTTGGCGATACGATGGGGCAGCGTAAATCCATATTCCGCACAAAGGCGCTTCCAGTAGTCCTGCTGGTCTACCGGAAGTACCAATATGATATTTATACATTTATCGTAAGCATAAAAAGCCTCCAGCGTACGCATCAGTACAGGCTTTCCCTTTACCGGGATAAACTGCTTGGGTATATCTCCCCCCATGCGTAAACCTTTACCTCCTGCTACGACAATGATATATTTCTTCATCAGGCAAGCAACATTCCTTTTTTAACTTCCAAAGCTTTTTCTGCACCTGCATATTTTTCCAGAATAGCAAAAGCAAAAGCCGGAGCAGCACCTGGACCTTTACCCAAGATAAAGTTATCGACAACTTCAACCATATTGCCTGTATATTCTGCACCTTCCAGATATTTGTCGAAGCCCGGATAGCAAGTAGCCTTCTTGCCTTTCAGCAAACCACGCTTGCCATATACCATAGGAGCTGCACAAATAGCAGCAAGAGGTTTACCTGCCGCAGCAAAACTCATAATCAGTTTGTCGAGTCCTGCATGAGCATCCAGATTTGTCGCTCCCGGAAGTCCACCCGGAAGAACAACCATTTCCACATCTTCTTCCTTCAAATCCTCGAACAGCATATCTGCAACGATAGGAACCTGATGTGAGCTGACAACGGTCTTTTCACCTGTTACCGACACAGTTTTTACATTCAGTCCCCCACGACGCATTACATCGAGTGGAAACATGGCTTCCATTTCTTCGAAACCTTCTGCCAAAAAGATACAAATAGTTTTCATAATATGATGAATTTAAATATGCTTATAGTCTTATTTCAACTTAAAGTAATAGGTTATCGTACCACTCTGATTGTTTACACCGTCTACCGAATTGAACCGAGCTCGACGAGCTGCCTCTTCTGCTGCACGACGCAAAGCGGGATTTACCGTATTGGTCCGTTTGTTTATACTCGTGCTGATGACTCTTCCGGCAGGATTTACAACGATAGTAACCACAACTCTTCCTTCATCCTGTACATTGTATACAGGAACAGGCAATCCTCCAGGTCCCAAAGAACGTCCGTTCAAGTCGAATGTTCCATATCCTCCTACCCCTGAAGTCTTTCCCGTATTTCCATTTCCATCCGGACTACCTTCTATGCCTTGTCCGGAAGTAGCCGAACCTTTACTACCCATTTTAGATCCTTTACCAAATGCCCCGGCAATCTTGTTGGCAGCAGCCTGAGCAGCAGCACGTTCTTCTTCAGCACGCTTTTCGGCTTCAGTTTTTTCCTTGGGTTTGGTTACAACAGGTTTTGTTTCCTGCTTCTTTTTAGGAGTAACTTCTTTTTTAGGTTTTTCTTCTTTCGGCTTTTCCTTTTTTACCTGAATAGAAGGTTCATCATCCTGCGTAATCATAGGCTGTTTCACCTCCGGTTCCGGAGTTACTTCCGGTTCGGGTACAGAAGTTTCCGGCTGCGGCAATACATCAACCTCCGTCATTGTATACGGATCGGCATCTCCCTGAGCCATTTGTGTATTACCAAGCATAACCGGCACACCTCCCTCTTCTTGTATCTCAGGACGAGTAAGTGAGCAAAAGAGCAGCAATAGTACCACAAAGATATGCAGCACTACCGTTCCTATAATTCCGGTTACTTTACTTTTCTTCACTGTATTCTTTTTTAATTCTGTTTGTCAGGGCGGCGAGTAGCCAGAACCATTTTAAAATGATTTTCGTTGGCAATATTCAGGATACGGACAATTTCGCGATACGGAATCGACTCGTCAGCGTAAAGCGCCACATACATTTCCGGTTCCTTCGCAGCACACTCTTGCAAGAACGAAGGAACTTCGTCGAGTGCAAGCGGCATTTCATCCTCATTACCAAACGCCCCGTAATAATTCAAATCCTTATCGATAATTACCCGCGCCATAGGTTTGGCCGAAGTCTGCTCAGAACCCTGCGGAAGCAAGACCTTGATTGCATTCGGCGATACCATCGTAGAGGTAATCATAAAAAATATCAGCAGCAAAAAGATGAGGTCGGTCATCGACGACATACTGAAGGCCGGAGATATTTTCTGTCTTCTTTTCAGTGACATAGGCTTATTATTTTTCGTTTGGTTCGTTCATCAAGTCCATGAAAGCAATGGTACGAGCTTCCATCTGACTTACAACCTTGTCTACGCGATATACCAGATGATTGTAAGCAAACATGGTAGCAATACCCACAACCAGACCGCCTACAGTAGTAATCATCGCTTCATAGATACCGCTCGAAAGCAGAGTAATATCAATATTGTTTCCGGCATTAGCCATATTCCAGAAAGCACGAACCATACCAGTTACCGTACCCAGGAAACCAAGCATCGGCGCACCGCTGGAAATAGTAGCCATAATAGAAAGTCCGTTTTCCAGTTTTGCAACTTCAATGTTTCCGGTATTCTCGATAGCAGCCTGTACATCGGCAACCGGACGTCCCATACGCATGATACCTTTTTCAATCATACGCGAAGAAGGAGTATTAGTTATACGGCAGTAATTGATTGCCGATTTGATTTCTCCAGATATAGTCGCGGATACGATCCATAAACAACGGGTCTTCTTTACCCGCCTTGCGGATAGCCACCGCACGTTCAAAAAAGATATAAAAGGCTATGACAGACATCAGAGCCAGTACAATCATAATCCAACCACCTTTGCAAGCCATGTCCCAAAGGTTCATTTCCGGTTCTCCCGATGCAACAGGAGTCAATACGGGATTATTTCCCGTCATGGTGTCGGCAACGGTCTGTGCAGCTGCCAGCAGTGTCATTGTAATCATAATTTAACGAAGGCAATTTTTATATTCTTCAATAGTTTTCTTAAGTCCTAGATAGAGTGCGTCACAAATCAATGCGTGACCGATGGAAACTTCGTCCACCCATGGAATATTTTCATGAAAGTAAGCAAGATTCTCAAGGCTGAGATCATGACCGGCATTCAGTCCCATTCCCAACTTGCGGGTTACCTTTGCAGCCTCAACGAAAGGAGCAATGGCAGCTTCGCGATTCTTTCCATACTGTGATGCATAAGGCTCTGTATAAAGTTCCACACGGTCGGCTCCGGCTTTTGCCGCATACTCTATCATTTCCGTATCAGTTCCTACGAAAATAGAAGTACGTATACCTGCTTCTCCGAAAGTATCCATCAGTTCGGTCAGGAAGGAAAGATTATTTTTAGTATCCCACCCCGAGTTAGAAGTAATCTGGTCGGGAGCGTCGGGAACAAGCGTTACCTGATGCGGTTTTACCTTCAATACCAGGTCAATAAATTCTTTCGAAGGATATCCTTCGATATTAAACTCTGTACGAAGTATGGGACGAAGAGCCAACACGTCCGCATAGCGGATATGCCGTTCATCGGGACGAGGATGAACCGTAATCCCTTCGGCCCCGAAAGCCTCGCAATCCAACGCCACTTTTTCTACATCCGGGTTATTTCCCCCGCGAGCATTACGCAAGGTTGCTACCTTGTTTATATTCACACTTAGCTTAGTCATATTGAATTTATTTTATATCTTTGCGTCTACAACCTGCAAAGTTAACAGGTTTTGCGAGAAACCTGTTAACTTTACGTGACAAAAGATTGATAAAAAAAGCTACAAGATATGCAACGCAACCTCAGATTCGCCCTTTTTGGAAATACTTATCAGGAACATAAGTCGGCACATGTCACCCATTTGCTGGAGATATTGCGTGGCAAAGGAGCCGAAATCTGTATCAGCAATGAGTTTTACGACTTTTTGAAACAGCATACAAAAGCAAACCTCGACGGACTGGAGATATTCAAAGGTTACGACTTTAATGCAGACATGGCACTCAGTATCGGTGGCGACGGAACCTTTCTGCGTGCAGCAAGCCGTGTAGGAAAGAAAGAAATTCCTATCCTAGGCATCAATACCGGACGTCTGGGATTCCTTGCCGATATATCACCCGACCAGATGGAGGAGGCTTTCGATGAAATCTACGAAGGGAAATACCTTGCCGAACCTCGCAGGGTATTGCATCTGACATCCGAAGGATACGTGCTGAAAGGCTATCCCTACGGACTGAACGAAATAGCTATTCTGAAACGTGACAGCTCGTCGATGATTACCATACGGGCTTACATAAACAGTGAGCCACTCTGTTCGTATCAGGCAGACGGCCTGATTATCGCAACTCCCACCGGCTCAACAGGTTATTCACTCAGTGTAGGAGGTCCGATTCTTGTGCCGCAAAGCGGAACTATCAGTCTGACTCCCGTGGCTCCACACAGCCTGAACGTACGCCCGATTGTCATTCGCGACGACTGGGAAATCACACTCGACGTAGAAAGCCGAAGCCACAACTTTCTGGTAGCCGTAGACGGACGCAGTGAAACATGCCGCGAAGGAATCCGCCTGACGGTACGCCGTGCCGATTATTTCGTACGCATCGTAAAACGCTGTCATCACTCTTTCTTCAATACGCTTCGGGAAAAAATGATGTGGGGAGCAGACAGCCGTTTATAGTCCAAGAAGACATACTGAAAGCTTCAGAAAAAGGCTTCACAAACTAGCAAAAAAAGCCCTATTTTTTCGTACAAAGATTGTCGAAGTTTGTACAGATTTAAAAAAAATATCCTGATGTTTTCGGAAAAACATCAGGATATTTTTTTAAAACGTCAGCAAGAATATAATACGTTTCTTACGAGAATATCATTCTTTTATCAAAAAGAAGAATTTATCAATTGATTAACAGTGCATTACAAATACTCAGGCAGCTGGCTCAACTCCATGCTGTTTGAACCTTTTATCAGGATATAATATCCCTGAGGCTTATGCATCCGGATATCAGCCAGCACTTCATCTACATGCTGAAAAGTCTGATAGGAATGAGTAGCTGCTGCAAATTCGGGACCAACCAGTACAACACGGTCAAAACCACATTCCTTCAGATAATCTACTACCTTCTGATGTTCTTCCCGACTTGCTTCACCCAATTCCTTCATATCGCCAAGAATCACCATCTTATGCGGAGCTTCTACCTGACGGAAATTCTTCAAGGCAGCCATCATACTGGTCGGGTTGGCATTATATGCATCCACAATCAGTTTATTATCGGCTGTTTCTTTCAGTTGCGACCGGTTATTGTGAGGCAGATACGACGCCAGCGCACTGCTGATATCATCATCAGACACTCCAAAGTAACGTCCGATAGCTGCTGCTGCCAGCATATTATCCAAATTATACGAGCCGATAAGATGTGTATTCACCTCGTGCGATACTCCTTCTGCTGTCCATCGGAAAGACAGGAAAGGTGAACAGCTTATCAGTTCTCCACTGACATACAAACCGGCAGTCTGCCCGTAACGCACACAAGTCAACCCTTCGGCAATGCCATTCAGGTAAGGATTTTCATTCTGGATAAAGATAGTAGCTCCACCTTTAGCCCGCAGAAAATCGTACAACTCTCCTTTCGTGCGGATAACTCCCTCGAAAGATCCGAAACCTTGCAGGTGAGCCTTGCCTACATTTGTTATAATTCCATAATCCGGTTCAGCAATATGTACCAGTGTCTTTATTTCTCCCGGATGGTTCGCACCCATTTCGACAACCGCCATTTCGTGTTCTTTTGTCAGACGAAGCAACGTGAGCGGTACACCGATGTGATTATTGAAATTACCTTCTGTATATAATGTATTAAATTTCCGGCTCAGCACCGTAGAAATGAGTTCTTTGGTTGTGGTCTTTCCATTCGTACCTGTAATGCCGATAACCGGCGTTTTCAGCTGCCGGCGGTGATAATTAGCCAGTTGTTGCAAAGCCTGCAAACAGTTGTCTACGAGAATTGTACCCTCACCCGCATATTCAGGTTCGTCGATTACAGCATAGCGGCAACCCTGCTTCAAAGCCTGTGCGGCAAAAGCATTGCCATTAAAAGTTTCTCCTTTC
>OLYR01000073.1_pt1 | contig 24814 bp, 17 predicted proteins | sample 1644301 | NCBI WGS metagenome assembly OLYR01 (sample SAMEA103958141, study PRJEB25191) | human gut metagenome | biome: human-associated habitat [ENVO:00009003]; feature: intestine environment [ENVO:2100002]; material: feces | place: Germany | collected 2013/2015
GTGCAAAAGTACTAACTATTTTTCATTCCACCAAATTTTTCGAGAAGAAAGTTGCGTTTTTCTCTCGAATTTAACACTTCTAAACACTTTTCGCGTTTCAAATCCATTCTTCTCCTAATTATATATATACGCGCGAAAGAACGTTTGTGCTCGGACACACATAAAAGAAGATGCATTCTGGACTTTTCTACCAAATGTATAGAGAACTACTTTTAAAAATACTCTTCACTCTTCACAAAACAGGCTGAAACCCCGATAAACACTGGGGGTGTGGGAGGTGAAGAGTGGTGGTGCACTCTTCACCACTCTTCACAACTCTTCACCCAAACCATTTTAGGAAAAAAGAATATCAGGCAGGCAAAGGTTCCGTCACCTATGATGACTAAGCCCTGGCATAAATGATGACCAAGTCTTAGCATAAATGATGACCAGCCCCTGACATAAATGATGACCAAACCTAGGAAGAAAAAATAGCTGAGCCTTACGATAAGTGAAGAGTGGTGAAGAGTGGTGAAGAGTGGCGGTGCACTCTTCACCTCCCACCCCCCCAGTGTTTATGGGGGTTTCAGCCTGTTTTGTGAAGAGTGAAGAGTAAAAGCAAGAGTAGGATATTTACGAGCAAATCGCCTCTGATTATAGACTGAGAGGAGTGGTCGAACCGAAGTGATAGTCCTGAGGTATTCTTTCTCCCGACGTATCGTTTCTTGCCTGGCAATGGCACAAAGTTGCCCTGGCAAGGGGCAATATCTTGTCATAACCAGGCAATAAGAGGAATAAGGCTCCGTAAAATTACGGAATAAATGTTAATAATGAGCAGATATAATGGCAGATTCAAGAAATGGCATTATCTTTGCACCCGTTATATTGTGGCATAATCAGCTTTGCCATCAAGAAACAATAAAAGATCAACTAAATTAGAAATTAGAATTATGACAGAAAAAGAAATGTACAATCTGATAAATAGTCAGAACGGACAGTCAAGCAATGGCTTCGCTGTCAACGAGAAAGAGCGTGGATTAAGTGGTGTATTCTCCGCACTGATGCGCAAGGTTTATACTTGGATGACATTGGCACTCGTCATTACTGGTGTTACTGCTTATGGTGTTGCCAGCAGTCCTACCCTATTGATGACCCTGATGACAAGCCGCGGTTTGCTCTTCGGTCTTATCATTGCAGAACTCGCTTTGGTATTCATCATCACCGGTGCCTTGAACCGCCTGTCGCTGAGTACCGCCACTCTGCTCTTCATCATCTACTCAGTACTGAATGGAGCGATGCTATCTTCGGTATTTGCAGTATATACAATGACCAGCATTGCCAAAGTCTTCTTCATCACCGCCGGCACATTCGGAGCGATGGCCTTCTACGGATACACCACCAAGAAGGATCTCACCTCTCTCGGCAAGATTCTCTTTATGGCCCTGATTGGTCTGATTATCGCCACCGTAGTCAATATGTTCCTGAAGAGTTCCGGATTTGAATACATCTTGAGCTATGCGGGTGTAGCCATCTTCGTAGGTCTGACAGCCTGGGACAGCCAGAAGATCAAGATGATGCTCCAGACTCAGTACGATATGAGCGAGGGTGCTCAGAAGCTGGCTCTCATCGGAGCCTTGACATTGTATCTCGACTTCATCAACCTCTTCCTCTACCTGCTGCGTATTTTCGGAAGTAACAAGGAATAAGAGAAGCATCACTTAAAACGCAAAAAAAGAGTTTTAAGATCATCATAAACAAAAGAAAGGTTGGCTTGCCCTCTTCGGGGTAGCCAACCTTTTTTGAAATCTTCCCCCACATCTCGACTCTACAAGGAGTCATTGCGTAAATTCCGGAGAGTCATTGCATCAATTCTCCTGATTAGCTTATACTTACATTTGCGCACGATATTCATTAGGCGAACATTTGTGTGCAGCGACAAAAGCCCTGCGAAAAAAGCGGCTCAGATAAGTACGATTCGTACCTACCATACGCGCCACATCCGACAGCTTAAGCTTAGGATTGAGATAGATCTTCTCCTCTTCGAAAAGCTGCCGCACTGTCGCCGCCAGTCCTTGAGCCACATTTCCATCGTCCAGGCCATCACCAATAGGTCCGGCATCAGAATCTGTCAATTCATCAATAACCGACTCATGCCTATAGACAAAATAGCATATAAACATCCATATAGCCAAAGACAACACCATGTAGAGATCATCAAAATCTACATTGATGACAAAGCAGCTCATCGTCCAGATAATCAATATCAGGAAACAACTGCTCAGGATAGCCAGAAGCCAGTTGAGATTGATGTTCTCCTGATAAGAAAACCGCTCCTTCAGCTGGCGATGGTAGCGCCTGATGAGGAAGAACATCACGACGAAAGTGGTAAGACCATAAACAGCTCCCCCACACCGAAAGGATGTAGAAATAGATATTGTTGCCCGTCACACAATAAATGGAAGGAAGCAACACAAACGGCAATTCCAACATCGCCGCCTTACGCCAGGTAGTCCATCCCGGCTTCACCAATTCCATCAGCACAAAGCTGTAGAATGGTATGATAAACATATCGGCTGCCGATATGAGGAACCAGTTTTCCTCATTGTCGAAGCCTGTGAAATAGAAGAATAGAATATCCTTCAGGCACTATGCATCTACTATCAGCATCAAGATCATGATGAGGCGAAAGAGCCTGTCACTGCCCTTACGCCAGAACATCCATGCCATCATGGAAAAAAACATCATGCTCATGCCATAAACGAATCCAGTTATTGCATCCATAAGTTACTTATTATTTATCAGTTCAGTATAATAGGTCCGGCAAAATGGGTTATTTCATCTGGAAATGCAATTCTCCACCAGTCAATATCTGCTGATGAGAGAGGCGATAATCACCCAAAGGCTTCCCATTGAGGGTTACCGACTGGATGAGATAATCATCTATATGCTGGCGATCAGCAGAAAGAATGAACTTCCTGCCGTTTTCCAGATTCAGAGTAACCTTGTCAAAGCTTGGAGTACCTATATAATAATAAGGTGTACCCGGACATACAGGATAGAATCCGATAGACGAGAACACATACCATGCCGACATCTGTCCTGCATCATCATTTCCCGACAATCCGCCCGGCGTATCATTATATTCGGTCTGGAGAATATGATGCACCCGCTCCTGCGTTTTTTCCGGAGCCCCGGCAGCGTCGTAAAGATAGGCTACCTGATGACAAGGTTCATTACCATGCCAATACCATCCGTTATCAAACATCTTGTCCAGTCGGGCTATCACCTTCTCGTTGCGAACTGGAGTTTCACCCTTCTTCTCCATCTTCCTTTCCATCTTTTCTATCTGCTTTTCCTGCTTATCCATCGGTTTACTGTTTCTGATTACCTCAAACAGCCCTTCCGGGTTCTGCGGAACATACCAGGTATAATGACAGGTAGCACCCTCGGTGATGTAACTCTTGCGGTGCACCAGGTCTTCATTATTCTCCCACTTTCCGTTCTCGTATCTGCCATCCGCCCATCCCGTAGCAGAATTGATGACATTGCGCCAGTTTTCGGAACGGCGCATCAGATCATTGTAATCCTCCAGATACTTCTGGCGCAGAGTCGCATCCTGACAGGAATCATGCAGAGCCTTCGCCATCTGTGCCACGGCATAATCATCATAGGCATATTCCAGGGTACGTGAAGTCTGCTCGTTGGTATGAAAGGCTTCCTCCACCATATCCTCCAACGGAATATAGCCATTATCCATATACGACTTGATGGCACGGCGCCCCTTTCCATCCCGATAATCCTTCGCCAGATAAGGAGTAGAGAAAGCGTTGAGACGCATACCCTCGTAAGCCTTGGCTGCATCAAAATTGCGAATGCCCTTGACATACGCATCGGCAAGAGCCGCACCCGAATGATCGCCAATCATCGCTGCCGTATAACTGTTCCAGCATGGGAAGATAGGCATCCAGCCACCCTCCTTGTACATCTGAACCAGAGACTGCATCATCTCGCCCGACATCTTCGGAGTGATGAGACTATAGAGCGGCAACTCTGCACGATAGATGTCCCACATGGAGAAATCGCCATATTTGCGGAGATAAGAATAGGCAGGAACGGCATAGCCCTTGGAACTCAGGGTAGCATTGCCCATCTTCACGGTACCTGTAGAAAACTCCGGATAATCGCCATTCACATCACTCATTTCATGAGGGAGGAAGGATGCACGGTAGAGAGCACCATAAAACTGGTTGACCTTGCCAGCATCCTTGCTTTCCACATCAATGGTATGAAGCCGGTCACACCAGATTCCGGCAGCATACTCCATCATGCTGTTGAAATCCAATCCGCCATACATATAGTTTTCTGCATTGAGATTCTCCACTGCATTGTCGCGGGACGTAAAGGATGTACCCGACATCCACTCCATCGCCTTACCCGATCTGCCACGGAAGGTGAGCCAGGCGCCAATGCGTGGTTTACCCTGCACCTTCAAACCTCTTACCATCTTTCGGTCTCCCTCGAAAACGCCGTAATCCACCAGGTCCTTCTCATCGTAAGCCAAGACGAAATGTCCGGAGAAACCAGCCGGTTTTCCCCATCCCTGATAGATGCGATGCACCGGATTATAACCATAAACTATATGATTGATGGTATCAATCTCGATGTATCCCTGTCCCTCATCGCTGTTCGGATTGATGACAAGATGAACCAGCTCATCCTGTTCCGGAGTAACACGGAGGAAGGAGGTATGACTCAAGGCTGTCATCTCTGCCTTCAGATGTTCATCCTTCAGACGAACAGCATAGTAGTGAGGATGAGAGACTTCATCTTCATGGCTGAATGCCGTAGCTCTCTGTTCTGGCTGCAGACGGAGCTTTCCACCAAGCGCAGCCACCGTGAAAGAACCATAATCCTGCGTACATCCGCCCACCAGCCAGTGGCTGCAGCGGAAGCCCTGCAGATGGGTATCCTTATAATAATAAGGTGCGATACATTTCTGTTCTGTATCCTGCGTCTGAGGAGTCCAGAAGTTCTGACCATTCGGAACGAGAACTGCAGGGATGGTTTGTCCATGTTCCTCACTACCCTTTCCGAACATGCCCGCAGTCTGGGTATTTGCCTGTGCCGTACCCACCATCGTATTGATGGCATTGAGCTGGCGGATATGTTCCAACCGATGGATCCGCTCATGCATTTCCTGCTTCCAGGCATTCCAGGAATAGTAATGCGTACCATAGATTACCTGACCTACGGGAGAAAGCATGATATCCCGCTCATTGAGCATGAACTTCACCAGCACGCTATCCTTCGCATTCTTATAGAATATCATCTGGAGATTGGCAGCCATCGGAACTATGCGATCCATCTTTTCCATTTCATCTCCCAAAACCACCAGACTAGCCTCTTCACGTGCTCCTGCCGGAGGAACATTTACATCAAAGAGAAGAGACAGAAGACGGTAAAGGGCTGTATCATGACCAAAGCGAAGCGTAGCCGATGACTTGACAGAACGCAAAGCCCGATCTGCCTCCGCCTCGATATTCTGCCATAAGGAGATAGCACTACGGGCAGGAATATCCTCATTCGTCGCCACGGTACCATTGTTGATGGTCATCCGAAGGTTATTGGCTTCATAGATGGCACGGAACTCATCATCGGTGAAAAGTGCATTCAAGCCATCTTCTATATCCTGTGGATAAGAAGAGAAATTCAAGCCTACATCCTGAATAGAAGAAACCACCGTATGCATCTCGGTCATCAGCTTCAGGGGTTCATCCACCTTAGAGACATCCTTAAACAACTGAAGAAGGAAACGGCGAGGTGAAACCTGAGCCTGCACATGGGTACGGTTCTCCAAAGCCTTCACTTCGGGAGAGACATACGCTATCCAAGCCATATCGGCAGAATCGGTCTTGACATCCAGATTCAAGCCTGACTGGAGGGTATGCAACTCCGAAGTAAAAGCCTGCATACTCTTGGCGCATCGATCCACCACACTGGAACGAGCCTTTACCGCATTGCCCGCAGCAAAGATCTGCGGATAACGCTCAAACATACGATGAGCGATGCCCTGATGCTGAAGAGCACCCAGCTTGCTCAGTTTTCCACCATTACCCTTGGCATTCACCCATACACGCTGCAGCATTCCCTTCACCTGTAAGCCAAGCGGAGTGAGATTACTCTCATCTTCAAAATGCTTGCAGAGCCAGACATACCGGTCATCCTTCGGCATCCAACGGGAACCATGGCGACCGTAATGGCTGATATAAAAGGGTGCATATCCCTGAGGAACATTCAGAGAATCAGACAGCACATAGGTAGCCGTACCAAAAGTTCCTGTCTTGGCAGAAGGACCTTCCGGATAAGCATAATAGACGCCACCCATCTGCTGGCGGGTCTGAGCCTGCAGCGAAAGCACGCAAGCCAAAGAGATATATAATAATGTTACTTTTCTGTTCATATAATAATGAAACGGAGAATACTCCCATTTATTGTTTTTCCAACCTCCAATCAATACCTAAAGGATTTCCATCCATACGCAGCACCCAAGGGAGACCGAGGTTCACTGCAATCTGCATCATGGTTCCATCCTGCTCAGCCCTGACGGTAATGCTCTTTTCATCTGCTGATATTTTCCGCCATAAAATCCCATTATAGCCAAAGGATCCGGTTGCCTGAAGCTGACGCAGCGCCTTTCGGGAGATAAACAGGAAGGTGCCGTCACGCATACCCCTGTTGGAACTCATATCGCATACATAGAGATTCCTACCTTTCTGCGGACTATCCCAACAGAAACCATCAGCCTCATCCACCACCTTGCGAGGAATCAGATAGAGAGATTGATTACATTTCAGTATAAGCGTATCAGCCATACTCGTAGAATCTATTCCTACCTCCCAATTGCGATACTGTCGGTTGAGAATGAAGCGAGCCACATACTGCGTTGGAATAGTTATCAAATACTTATCCACAGGCTGTGCAAAAACTGTGGATTTCTCTTTTTCTTTCATTATCAGCAGTTTCTGCGTTTTATCAACACCCTTTTCCTCAGTTTTAAAATCAGGAAGAACAAGTTTTCCACCATTTATCAACACATCGTGAGTTATGAACATCTGCTTCCATTTCTCTCCTTCTCTCACCACCTTCAAGTCCTTACCATTTGATAGATGGATGGTGTATTCAGGAATCATGGGCGAACCAATGATATAGAGATTCTGACCAGCTATCGGATAGAATCCCAGCATATTGAATACGAGCCAGGATGACATCGCACCCCCATCATCATTACCCGGCAAACCACCAGGAGAATCATCATAGTTATCGTTCACAATCTGATGGATTCGCTGAACGCTCAAGTCAGGGCGCCCCACCCAATGATACAGGTAAGGAGTCATGAAGCTCGGTTCATTCGCCACATTGAAATGGCCATTGGCGAAGAAGGTGTCCAATCGTCGGATGAAAGCGTCCTTTCCTCCACAAGCCTCAATCAGTCCCGGAACATCGTGCGGAATACTGAGACTATACTCAGCCGACAAAGCCTCGTAGAAGAAGGTTGACCACCATGGAAGATACCAGGGCGCCACCTTGGTATCCGGATAATAAGGAATCACAGGATGATAGACCTTCGACTTGCCCCAAGGCACAGAGTCGAGCCATCTGCCATCCGCATCTCTCGGCATGATAAATCCCTTCATCCCCTGCCATTCATAATCAGAACGCCAGAGGTTGCGCCAGTTATGCGAACGCTTCATATACTTATCGTAGAGTTCCGGATAACCCAGTCCTTTTGCCACCTGGGCAATACACCAGTCATCATAGCTATACTCCACGGTACGATTGCCGGCACGGTCTATTCCATACGGAATATAGCCCAGCGTATTATATTCCATCAATCCACCTCTACCATGCTTTTCCTCAGGCACACTGCCCACAAAGCCATCATCATCCGTTGGCGGCACTTCGGCATCCTTGATCATCGCCTTCAGCGCCAGTTCATAATCGATACCCTTCATTCCTTTCGCGAAGGCATCGGCTATGACTATATCCGCATTGCTGCCACCCTGCGTTCTACCGTTCCAGTTGCCACTTCTGGCATCAGGCATATAACCGTCATGCTTGTAGATATTGAGCAGGGAATTGACCATATCACGCTGCTGCGGTTCCTCTATCAGCGTAAGCAAAGGCATGGAAGTACGATAAGTATCCCAGATGGCATAGTAATCATCATAATAAGGCGTAGCGGAGAAATGAGGGTTTTCACCCGACTTATCCACAGGCATCAGCATGGTATGATAAAGGGCTGTATAAAACATCCGCTTCTGCTTGTCGGTGCCTGAGATTTCTATCTTTCCCAACTTTCCGTTCCAGGTTTTCCGCACATTCTTCAACTGGGCATCGAAGCCGCAGGCAGGGATATTCTTCCTTGCCTGGGCAATACTGATATGCGAAATACCAATCTTCAGATTGACGGTACTTTTCGAGAAGGCAACATCCAATCTTGTCTTTGATTCCTTCACCTTATTATATAGAGGCGCTTCGCCATTAGCTAAAGGGACATCGCCATTAGATAAAGGCGTATAGCAATTAGATAAAGGCGTATCGCTCTGCAAATAGAAATAAACGGTATAAGGGCCTCCATTGTTCCAGCCACCCCTTACAGTACTCCATCCTGAGACGGCATATTTCCCATCACAAGTAACATACGAATCCACATACTGCTGAGTTTCGCGCTTATCTGGAATCGTATCTATACCCAGGAAGGTAGCCACATCTATCAGGAGTTTTCCCTTCTGTTTTCTGCCATAATCCAATCGATAGAAGGCACAACGTTCTGAGGCGGTAATCTCCGTTCGGATTCCATTCTCAAAAGTACAGGCATAATATCCCAGGTCAATCTTCTCATCCACCCGTTTCTGGATGATTTCCCCTGCATCCAAGAAAGGCTGAATCAGGATATTGCCATACTTCTGTCCACCTCCCGTTCCACTGACATGCATCTGCGAGAATCCTTTGAGAGGCTCAGGCATCGGCGCCCATCCCGCATTCGGCATAGACACGGCATCCGGTCCCGGCTTCGCCATACCGTATGGCATACAAGGTCCGGGGAAAGTTCTACCCAATCCCTCACTTCCGATACGTGGATCAACGTATCGGGAAAAATCTTGCGCCATTGTCATCAAGAAGCCAAAGGCAAAAAATATAACTAAGAATACGCTTCTCTTCATACGTTTTAATTAATAAATGCGCTAAAATCTTCAAATTTACCACATTTTGGCGCTGCTATAACGCCATTTGAATGCGATTCATCAAGACCTCCACATATCCATGACTCATCACCAATGCCTTGCTGGAAGTTTTCTTGGTTCCATCTTTCTTCGCAAAAGGGAAACAAACATTCAGCGACCATGTTTCGTTCACAGTATATGGGGGATGCTTGTCGAAATCCTCATCCAGCATGGCACTCCAAATACCATCATCAACTTTCGTCACCTCATAATTTGGAACGACAATCGTCAGTTTGACCTGTTCATCTTTGATGTCGCAACGCACAAGAGGGCGAATATTGACACAATAAGAGGAATAACCACCCGAGTGATAAGCAATGCCAGGCAAATAACCCTTTGCCATGATAACCCCCAATTCCTTGTCTGCCATCTCTATCGATGAACTAGCATTGCTAAAGGTCTTCAGAAACCAATAATTCAAATCGACAAAGAGTTCATTTTTACTCTTACCTCGCACCGAGATTGTTTTCTCAAACGTCAAAGCATTGTCCTTGTCCAACGTATCTTTTTCGCCAAGATAAAGCGCAATGTCTTTCCATCTTTTTCCATATTGATTAATCACGTAGGTCTCGACCTCTTTACGGCTCAATGTTTGAGCATCTACAGCTAGCAAGCCTGCCAACCACAGTAATAACAACAATAGATTTCTTCTCATAATCAAACAGTTTCATCAAAATGAAACAAACTTCATCTAACAATTAGAAAAAAGGGAGTGGCAGAATCCACCACTCCCCCTTTATCATCATTCAACCGATTAATATCCAGGATTCTGTTTCCACTTAGGATTTGTATCCAACTGATTTCCCTTATGCAATGGGAAGATACGATGAGTCTTGTCAAAATTCGCATTTTCGAAGCCTTTCTTGTGGAAGCAATACTCATCCTCGAAATGACCAAAGCGAATCATATCCATACGACGAAGGTTCTCATCAAAGAACTCACGACCACGCTCCTCATAAATTTCATCCAAAGATGGAGCATGATCAAGCTCCGGTGCATGAACGTATGAACGAATCTGATTGAAAAGACTAAGAGAAGTATCTCCACCAGTTGCCGATGCACCACGTGCAATTGCCTCAGCCTTCATCATCAATATGTCGGCATAACGAATCAGAGGTATGTCGTTAGACTGATTACGACCATTTTTAAAGTCCTCATTGCTTACAAACCATTTCACAGAACGAGCACCTTGGCGCCATCCTTCCACATTGTCTCCAACATCAAGCTCAGAGCTCTGCTTCACTAACTTAATGTTTGTTTCCAACACCAATGGATTACCATTGCGATCCTTACAAATCTGGTCGGTAGGCAGGAGTGTCTCCGGGTCATATACATGTACTGTACCCTGAAGCACCATCGTATTACGCTCATCACCTTCCAGATTGAAGCGAGCAGCAGCCTCAGGAGTTACAGTTATATACGCACCACCAGAGTTAGACATGGCTGTGCCATAATAACTAGGAGCCAACTTTTTGATATCCTTATAAGAATGTGAACGACCATACTGCATACCTGTGGCATCCAATGTATGGTAAGGCATTACATAGATGAAGTCCTTAATTTCTCCCTTCTCCACCAACTCGGTATTATTAGGAGCAAACTTGAAGCGATAAGCTGCAGGTCCCAGGGCAAACTTACCTGCATTGATGATCTTATCACAAGCCTCTACACAGGCATTCAACTTTTCATTGCTGTAATTGGCTGCATCATATTGATCAACGGAAGCTGCTGTATAAACAGGCCAGTTGATATACAAGCGAGCCAAAAGACCGTATGCCATATACTTATTCGGCTTGCCATAGTTCTCTCCGGTAGTTTCCTCTGGAAGTTGATCTGCTACAGCCAGAAGTTCACTCTCTATCCACTTGGCAACATCTGCGCGAGGCTGGCGGGCAGTAATATCCACCCCATTCTTCTCGCAATAGACCTTATCTACGATAGGAGCATCACCAAAGTTGTCCATTTCCAGATAAGTGAAGTAAGCACGGACGGCACGAGCTGCAGCCACATACTTAGGATCAGCATCAGAATCGATAACCTCATTGGCTTTCACAACACCCTCACCCAATACATTCATCCAGTCAATGGTAGCGCACTCATCTGTAAAATTATGCAAAGACGTATTGGCGTATGCATAAGTATCCAGCCAGTTTCCACTATACGACAAAGCCGTAAACTCATCACTTGACAGTGCCTGTGCCTCCATATAACGGCGACCAAAGCAATCTCTCATCTGAAAATAGATACCTGCCATCTTGGAAACAATAGCCTCCTCCGTACCAGGATATTTCGTATATTGAGAATCTACCGGTACATCCAAGTCTGTACAACTCACAGCCAAGGTAGCCAAACCAGCCGCGAACAAAGTCTTTATATTTAGTTTCATATTCTAAGCGTATTTAAATGTTGTTAGAAATTGATTTTAGCACCCACCATAATCGTACGAGTATGTGGATAATTACTCCAACGATAATCTACACCAGGGTCGATTCCACCAAGATTAACCTCAGGATCCAAGCCCTTGTAGCTTGTAATCGTGAAGACATTATTGGCATTAACATACAACTGAAGGCTGTTCAACCATCCGTCCAAATTGCGGAAAGTATAACCCAAGGACAAGTTCTGCAAGCGAACATAAGAGCCATTCTCTATGAACTTATCTGATGGAATGTTAGAACTGGTATCAGTCGCCGGACGGTCGGTAATAAACTCCTTCAATACATTCTTGCCACCAGCAAAGAAGTCTGGTGCAGTATAGTGAGCTCGGAGGCCATTATAAATCTTATTGCCAAACACACCAGTAAAGAAGAAGGAAGCACTCCAGTTCTTATAACTGAAACTATTATTCCATCCCACATTCAACTTTGGCTGTGCGCAACCCGTGATTGTACGGTCTTCAAATGCTGGCGACTTAGTAGTCTTACCATTGCGCTCACCTGTAGCCTTATCATGCTCATAATAGACAGAAATACCATCCTCGTCGTAACCAGCAAACTCGTAGGTGAAGAACGTACCCAAAGGCTGACCTTCCATAATCTGCTGTGTATAACCATAGGCAGACACGCCAGCCACCATAGGATCACCCTGAGTAAAGGTTGCTGTACTATACTTCTCATTAGTCAACTTCTTTACCTTATTCTTATTATGAGAAAGGTTCAGAGTTGTTGTCCATGTAAAATTCTGATTCCGTACAGGAATTGCATTGATAGAGAACTCAATACCACGATTGCTGATTTCACCCACATTGGCTACGATAGTACTATAAGGATAAACGAAAGAAGATACTGGATAATTCCAGATCAGATCCTTGGTATTCTTGTCGTAATACTCGATAGAACCATTGATACGACCATCGAAGAAGGCATAATCCAAACCAATGTTCAACATACTGGTTTTCTCCCACTTCAAATCCGGATTAGCTAACTTGGTAGCCACCAATGTAGCATAATTCTTACCATTGATGGTAGATACAGAACCATTCGCGCCATAGGTAGCTACAGCAGTATATGCACCAAATCCCAGAGCATTACCACTTACACCATAACCCACACGAAGCTTCAGGTTAGACAGTTTCAAGGCATCCTTCAAGCCATCCATGAATTTCTCTTCAGTGACATTCCATGCTCCTGATACGGATGGGAAATATCCCCACTGATGACCATCACCAAACACAGATGATCCATCGCGACGAATGGTAGCCTGCAACATATAACGGCTATTGTATGAATAAGACAGACGACCATAGAAAGAGATATTACGGACAGTCTCCTTCGTACCGCTCTCCACAGCAGTCATGCCATCAATGGTACCAGCATACTTCAACTGATTCCAACCCAATTTATCATCGAAGAAATTATGAACGGTCAGTCCAAAGCCGTCATTGTTAACACGCTCCTCCCAAGAGTAACCTGCCATCAAGCCCAACTTATGTACCTTATTGAAAGTAGCATCATAGTTGATGTATGTCTCGAAAGTCTGGTCATGTCCTTGATATGTGCTACGGTTGGCACGTCCCTGATAATCGCTGATACCATTGAGCTGGGTGTTATGAGAATCGTATGCACTATAGGTACGCTGCTTATTGCTATACTGATAGTTGACATTCCAAGTCAAACCCTTGACAATATTAGCCGTAGCCTTTGCGATAAACTGCATACGTTTCCACTCGAACTCAGAAGAATCCTCTGCAATGAGGGATAGCGGGTTATAGTTTTTAGAGCCATCACCCTTACTCCAAGAGCCATCCTCATTTCTAACAGGAGTTGTAGGGTTAAAATAGTTCATTGCATCCAGTACAGAGCCGCCCTCATTGTTCATAGGCACTCCCTCGTGCTTACCATACATGGCATTCAAGCCTGCAGAAAGGTCTAAATGGTCTTTCAAAACCTTAGAACTTACCAAAGAGCGGAAATTGATACGATGCATATCAGTTCCCTTGATGATACCCTCACGATTGTTATAATTCAGGGAAGTCATATAGGTAGTCTTCTTGCTGCCACCATTGATGGAAAGGTTGTGGTTATGGCTGATACCTGTACGAAGTACCTCCTTCTGCCAATCGGTAGAAGCTCCATAGTCATAAGCATAATCCAAATTGTTAGCCTTTACATAGCCCCGAATATCATCGGCAGAAGCCATATCCAAAGTCTTGGAAATATGGTCGAAACCTACATAACCCGAGTAGGATACGTTCACACGCTCCTGATTGTTCTTGCCTTTCTTGGTGGTAATCATAATCACACCATTAGCTGCCTTGGAACCATAGATAGCTGTAGCAGAGGCATCACGAAGGACATCAATGCTCTCGATATCGTCAGGAGCCACCATTGAAATATCCACTCCCGGGATACCATCTATCACATAATAAGGCTGCATAGCCTCTCCGGTTCGAAGAGAGGAAGCACCACGAAGAGTCATGCTGGTAGAACCACTAGGGTCGCCAGAAGAAGTTACCACCAATCCTGGCACCTTACCCTGAAGCATCTGGGCAGGGTCTGTATAAACACCCTTGTTCAAATCCTTAGCATTCACTGTTGTAATAGAAGAAGTTACATCCTTACGGCGCATCGTACCATAACCTACCACAACCACCTCGTTGAGGGCAGTGTTATCTTCATCCAACACAATCTGACTATTGCCACTTGCCTTAATGGTCTTTGACGTAAATCCAATGTAAGAGAGCTTCAGCTTCGCTCCTGGCTTCACATTCAAGGTGTAGTTACCATTTATATCGGTAACCGCACCATTGTTAGTACCCACCTCCATGACACTTACGCCTATGAGAGGTTCGCCATTGGCATCTTTTACGGTACCGCTAACCTTACTTTGTGCAAATGTGAGTGTACTCACCAGCAGAAGGGCGGAAGAAAGCAATACTCTTTTCATGCTTCTTCCATTTGTCTTTTGTACTATTTGCATAACTTATTAGATTTTGTTATAAATAATCGGATGCAAAGGTAGTACTACCTTATTACACCTGTTTAAGATTTTAGTTTCAATTCCATTAAAAGATTGTTTTTCTAGTCATCTATACCGAAAATTTTTCCTCCATAGTTTACTTTCGGTCCAACCTGCACTCTCAGATCATCAATCTCTACATCCCTGACATTCTCCACATAGACTCCATATACCTTATTATATATAAAGCCCTCACCACGACATGGACGCTTGTCATATACGCCACCATCATAGCCTGTCAGTTTCTTCAAGTTGAGATGTACATTGCTGAGATAGATATTGTTCACTTTATCCCGGGTATCTCCGCCGATAAAGCATCCGTTTTCTGAAGTAGCATAAATATGATTGAAGTAGATATGGCTCACCTCGCCACATCTTCCTACCGTCTGACCTTTAGGGAATCGCCAGTTGGCATCCTTGTGATTTCCATTGGCACGAGGGTAAGAAGTAACGTAAATAGGTTCTGCCTTGCCCCACCATACATCGCTCCACAGCTGGCAAACCAGAATGATGTTAGAGAAAACCACATTGCTCACGGTTCCCTCATCACGGTTCTGAATACCGAGACCACGGTTGCTGCCTTTGATCACGCAATTGTTGATAACCACATTATAGATGGAATCCATATTCTCGCTGCCAATCTTCACAGTACAGCTGCGGCTCTCCATCACACAATTCGTTACAACGATATCGTGGCAAGAACCATACTCTTCAAACTCACGGCGGTTTTTCAGGCAGATAGCATCATCGCCACTGGTGATATGACAGTTGGCAATGCGCACATTCTTGCTATGATCGATATCAATACCATCACCATTACGGATCTTGAGATTGTTGAGCAGATTGATGCCGTCAATCACAGCTCCATCGCAACCGATGAGATGCACCGTCCAGTAAGCACCTTCCCGTATCGTAATATCACGGATATTGAGATTCCTGACTCCCATCAGGGTAAGCACATGCGGACGGGGATCGAAAGTAGTGACCGGTTTGAGCTCGTAACTATCAAAAAGTTCAGCTCCCATAAACTTGATACCATTGCCATGAATCGTACCATGCCCAGAGAACGAAAGATTCTCCACATCCTTCGCCCATATCCACATCATACCCTCACCCTCATTCTTACCGAAGGCGCTGAGATGATAGATACTCTCATCGGGATTGGCTTTCCAGACGGAATTGGTTTCCAGAACGATGTTCACATTCGATTTCAACTGTACGGGGCCTGAAAGGAATGTATAATTGGCGGAAAAGACCACATCTCCCCCTCCGGCATTCGTACAAGCATCCACAGCTTTCTGAATGGCGATTGCGTCATCACTGATTCCGTTACCTCGAGCACCGAAATCCATCACATTGAAGTTACGACCATAGAGAATACAGGGTATGGTTAGTAAAATCAATAAGTGTAGCGTTAATTTATTCATTGGCTTAAAGATTAGTTGCTGCAAAAATAAACAAAAAAAACAATAAATGCAAGTTTTTAAGTAAAAAAGATGCAAGAATCAACAAAAAAAACTTCTTTTATTCCTGCAACCCACTTTTATAATGATTTCAAACGTATATATAATGCCAAAGGAAATACCAGAAAACAAGCCAAAGCTATTCGACACTGTATCCCAGACACACAATACGCATATTTATACTGCATATTTCCTGTATATTCCTATCGTTCTACAACAATTTATCGTAAATATGCAAATTTTATACATATTCTTTTGGTGTTTTCATATATTTATTGTAATTTTGCAACCACAAACGAATAAAAATACAGCGTATGAAAGTAAAGAACAACAGATTAGAAGCATTAAAGATGCTTATCTCTAGCCAAGAGCTAAGTTCGCAGGAACAACTCTTGCAAGCTTTGCACAAAGAAGGATTTGAGATAACGCAAGCCACATTGAGCCGCGACCTCAAGCTGCTCAAGGTAGCCAAGGCTGCTTCATCCAGCGGAAAATACGCATACGTCTTACCCAATGATGCACTCTACAAACGTGTCACTCACCCTATGTCCATCAGCAAGATGGGACTGAGTACAGGATTTCAATCCATCAATTTCTCAGGCAACATGGTAGTTATCAAGACACGTCCGGGATATGCGAGCAGTATCGCCTACAACATCGACAACAGCGATATTCCTCAAATCCTTGGAACCATCGCAGGAGATGACACCATCTTCCTGGTCAAGAAGAAGGGTACTACAGAAGAGGAAATCATCGACATCTTGTCGGAAGTGATTCCGGAACTCAATCATAGATATTAATTGATGGTTGACAGGTATTAAAACAACAGATTACAAATAAGAACATTCAAAATATAAAGAGAAAATGGAAGAAGTTAAAGTAATGGTGGCTGACGAAAGTCACATTAAGTACATCGACACCATTCTGACTACAATTGCAGAAGCTGCAAAGAAGCGTGGTTCTGGTATCGCCAAGCGTTCACCAGATTATGTTGCCACCAAGATGCGCGAAGCCAAGGCTGTCATCGCTCTCCAGGGCGAGAAGTTCGCAGGTTTCAGCTACATCGAAACATGGGGCAACAAGCACTATGTCACCACATCAGGTTTGATCGTTCACCCAGACTTCCGAGGATTGGGATTGGCAAAGCGCATCAAGAACCTGACCTTTACACTCGCCCGACAGCGATGGCCTCATGCCAAGATTTTCTCTTTGACATCCGGTTCGGCTGTCATGAAGATGAACACCCAACTGGGGTATCTTCCTGTTACCTTTGCCGACCTGACCGACGACGAGTCATTCTGGCGTGGTTGCGAGGGTTGCATCAACGTGGATGTCCTCCATCGTACCAACCGCAAATACTGCATCTGCACCGCCATGCTCTTCGACCCAGAAGAGCATCTGCCTATCAAGCTTCCTCAGGAAGTGATTGAGAGAATCCGCAAGATTGACGGTCCATCTGCAGAAATTTAAATCCTTACATATAATTTAAGGTATTGGCAAGAATGCCATCTAAACATTATTCATCACATATTAAACATAAAATAAAATGGCAAATAAGAAAGTAGTAGTCGCTTTTAGCGGCGGTCTCGATACATCATACACTGTAATGAAGTTGACCCAGGATGGCTGGGATGTTTATGCAGCATGCGCTAACACAGGTGGTTTCTCTGCCGAGCAGTTGAAGACCAACGAGGAGAACGCATATAAGTTGGGTGCCAAGGCATACGTCACTCTCGACGTTACCCACGAGTATTACGAGAAATCATTGAAATACATGATTTTCGGTAATGTGCTCCGCAACAACTGCTACCCTATCTCTGTATCTTCTGAGCGTATCTTCCAGGCTATCGCCATCGCTCGTTACGCCAAGGAGATTGGTGCTGACGCCATCGCTCACGGAAGTACAGGTGCCGGCAACGACCAGATTCGTTTCGACATGACCTTCCTGGTAATGGCTCCTGGTGTAGAGATCATCACCTTGACCCGTGACAAGGCACTTTCTCGTAAGGAGGAGGTTGACTATCTGAACGAGCATGGTTTCTATGCAGACTTCACCAAGTTGAAGTATTCTTATAACGTAGGTATCTGGGGAACCAGTATCTGCGGTGGTGAAATTCTCGACCCAACCCAGGGTCTCCCAGAGGAGGCTTATCTGAAGCACGTTACTGCCAAGGAAGAAGAGGCTGAACTGAAGATTACCTTCGAGAAGGGTGAAATCGTGGCTGTCAACGGCGAGAAGTTTGATGATAAGATTGCTGCCATCCAGAAGATTGAGGAGATTGGTGCTTCTTACGCCATCGGTCGCGACTGCAACGTGGGTGATACCATCATCGGTATCAAGGGTCGTGTAGCTTTCGAGGCTGCAGCTCCTAAGCTCATCATCGAGGCTCACCGCCTGTTGGAGAAGAGCACATTGAGCAAGTGGCAGCAGTATTGGAAGGACCAGGTAGGCAACTGGTACGGAATGTTCCTCCACGAGAGCCAGTACCTGGAGCCTGTAATGCCGGATATCGAGGCAATGTTGACTTCTTCTCAGCGCAACGTAAACGGTACAGCCATCTTGAAGCTCCGTCCATACAGTTTCCAGACTGTAGGTATCGACTCACCAGACGATTTGACCAAGTCTAAGCTCGGTGAGTATGGTGAGATGCAGCATGGCTGGACAGCCGAGGATGCGAAGGGCTTCATCAAGGTAAGCTCTACTCCACTCCGTGTTTATTATGGTATGCACCCTAACGAGGAAAGATAATATGGTAAAAGTAGGTATTTTAGGAGCAGCTGGTTATACAGGAGGTGAGTTGATTCGCCTCCTTATCAACCATCCTGAGGCAGAGATTGTTTTCGCCAATAGCGAGAGCAACGCCGGCAACCTGGTGGCTGAGGTTCACGAGGGATTGTATGGCGAGACTGATTTGAAGTTTACCGCCGAGATGCCTTTCGACCAGGTGGATGTCATCTTTTTCTGCTTCGGTCACGGCAAGAGCGAGGCGTTCCTGAAGGAGCACAATGTTCCGGAGAACGTGAAGATTATCGACCTGGCACAAGACTTTCGTCTTGCCCCTGAGACTGTGGTTGCTACCCAGCAGCCAACCCCAGCAGCTCACGATTTTGTATATGGTCTTCCAGAAATAAATGAATCAAAAATAGCCGTAGCTCAGCACGTGGCAAACCCAGGTTGTTTTGCAACTTGCATTCAACTTGGTTTGTTGCCTGCTGCTAAGATGGGCCTCATCAACAGCGATGTTTCTGTCAATGCCATTACCGGTAGCACCGGCGCTGGTCAGAAGCCAGGCGCCACTACCCATTTCTCATGGCGCAACAACAACATGAGCATCTACAAGGCATTCAACCATCAGCACGTACCAGAGATTCGTCAGAGTCTGAAGCAGACACAGGGTTGTCTCGATGCTGCCATCGACTTCATCCCTTACCGTGGCGACTTCGCCCGCGGTATCTTCGCTACTGAAGTAGTGAAGACCGACAAGCCTATCGAGGAAATCGTAGCAGGTTACAAGGAGTTCTACAAGGATGCCAAGTTCACCCACTATGTGGATAAGGCAATCGACCTGAAGCAGGTGGTGAATACCAACAAGTGCCTGGTTCATGTGGATAAGTATGGTGATAAGCTCCTCATCACTTCCTGCATCGACAATCTCTTGAAGGGTGCCGTAGGTCAGGCTGTTCAGAACATGAACATCATGTTTGGTCTCGACCAGACTGCAGGTTTAAAGCTCAAGCCATCAGCATTTTAGATAAAAGAATACGGAAGAACGGATGAAAAATCATTCGTTCTTCTATCATAAAAAATAGTTTGTAATAAGATAACTCTATGAGTTGTCTTTCTTAAAACATAGATTTAACATGAAACTTTACGACGTATATCCTCTTTTCGATATTAATATTGTAAAAGGACAGGGCTGCAAGGTATGGGACGACAAGGGGCAGGAATACCTAGACCTCTATGGCGGTCATGCCGTTATCAGCATCGGTCATTGCCATCCTCACTATGTGGAGATGCTCACCAACCAGTTGAACAACCTGGGTTTCTATTCCAATTCTGTCATCAACAAGTTGCAGGTGAAACTCGCTGAGCGTCTGGGCAAGGCTAGCGGTTATGAAGATTATCAGTTCTTCCTCATCAACTCGGGTGCCGAGGCAAACGAGAACGCCTTGAAGCTGGCTTCCTTCACCAACGGAAGAACCCGCGTGCTATCTTTAGAAAAGGCTTTCCACGGCAGAACATCCCTTGCCGTAGAGGTAACAAATAATCCAAAGATCATCGCACCAATCAATGACAATGGTCACGTAACCTATCTTCCTATCAACGATCTGGAGGCTTGGGAGAAGGAACTCGCCAAGGGCGATGTATGTGCTTGTATCATCGAAGCTATTCAGGGCGTAGGTGGCTGCAACATGGTAACTCCTGAGTTTGCTCAGGGATTGCAGGCAGCCTGCAAGAAATACGGCACTTTCCTCATCTGCGATGAAATCCAGTGCGGTTATGGCAGAAGCGGTAAGTTCTTCGCTCACCAGTGGTTGGGCATCAAGCCAGATCTCATCACCGTAGCCAAGGGTATCGGTAATGGTTTCCCTATGGGTGGCGTGTTGATTTCTCCAGAGTTTACTCCTGTATATGGTCAGCTGGGTACTACTTTCGGTGGCAACCATCTGGCATGTACTGCCGCTCTCGCCGTTCTCGATGTCTTCGAGAAGGAGAACCTGGTACAGAATGCGCATGAGGTTGGCGAATATCTCATCGCCCAGCTGAAGGAGTTGCAGAAGCGCAACAGCCACATCACAGAGGTTCGTGGCCGTGGTTTGATGGTAGGAGCCGTACTCGATATTCCTCACAAGGAAGTTCGCAGCAAGCTCATCCACGAGCAGCACTGCTTCACCGGTTGCGCCGGCACCAACATCCTCCGCATCCTCCCTCCATTGGTATTGACCAAGGAGAATGTGGATGACTTCATCGGAAGATTGGAAACCGTATTAAAAGAAGTATAAACCCTTTCTGATAAGGATATAAAGAAAACTCAACCCATAAAAGAAATAGGAAACACACCTATCTTGAGCAGCAAGCCCTTTGCGGTTTGCTGCTTTTTTGTTCCCCTTATAGGAAATCATCTTAAATGTCTCCACTTTCGAATAAAAGTAATAAAAGATATTTATAGTCGATTCAGCTCTGCATTACCGGCACCAGTTCCCTTGTACTTGCTGCGTGTGGTATTGAACTTATAGCGAAGGGTGAGTTGCAGGTCTCTCGTACCTCGCTTAGACACTTGCAAGAGTTCCATCTTCTGGTTATAGAGCAAGTCGGCATCCCAACATTTATAAAGCAGGTCGTTGCCTTTTATTTCCAAGGTAAGGGCATCCTTTAGGAATGACTTACTGATGCTGACATCCAGTACATGCTGCTCTTTGGCAAGATATACATTCATCGTGTTACCCTTGCTCTGATAGCGATAATCCACGTTAAGGGTGATGCCGTATGGCAAGGAGAAGGCATTGTTGAAGTTGCCCATGAAGATAGGACGATTCAAGCGATAAGATGCCACATCAGTATGGAGGGTGAACCAGGGCTTCTGCAGGCCCAAGTTGATTTGTGGCGCCCAAATGCCTATCTTTGGAGCGGCACTGATGTAGGCGGTCATGCTCTTGAGGCTCTTCACGTTCTTACAACTTATCATGGTAATAGCTTCGTCCTCAGGAATTTGCTCTGCCCAATAGATGATGGCATTGCGAGAGTCCTTGTAGTTGACCATAAACTGGATGAACTTCCATACACCCGATAATTCCACTCTGTGATTGGTTTCGTTGTCGAGATAAGGATTACCTGTTTGGCGAGTAAATCGATTCATATAAGATACATTGTTGCTCAGTTGACTATATGAAGGACGAGAGGTCTTTACCGAATAGCTCAACTGTGCCATTACCTTACCTATTTTCGCACCATAGCTGATGGTAGGAAAGAGGTTGCGGAAGGAGCGACTCTGCTCGGGCTGATAGATGCCTGCCTCATAATACTTGAATCTTACATACTCGTATCGCAATCCCGCCGTGATGTTTCCTATCGGGGTGAGGCACGCATATTGGATGAATGGACTTGCCGTCTGCTCCTCCAACTTGCTATAAGAGTTGGCGAGGAGGTCGGTGCGATTCACTTCGTAGTCATCGTTACGATGAGTATTGATATACTCAGCTCCATAGGAGAGATTACCGCCTAAGAGAGAAGAGGTAATTGCGAGTTTGGTAGCTACAATCTTATTGCTCACACGATTCTTGGAGTTGATGTTACGAGAATCGTGCTCCTGGCTCTGTTCATCGCTATAGGCATAAGCCCTGTTTGTACTGAAATAGAGGTCGGTATTCAGGTCAATAGTGGTCTTGCCCAAAGTGCCGTTGTAGTAGGCATTCAATTGATGGCTAGGGCTGTCCTTGTCGACCGTCAGACCATCGGTTTTGATGTAGTCGTAAAACTTACCATCGGCAGTTACCTGACTATCGAAAAAATCTTTTGAGCGAGAATAGCCTGGCGAGGTCAAGGTGTATCTCGCACCAATGGAATGATTGGCATTGAAATCATAGCTAAAACCACTGATAAGACGATGCGATTCTATACGACCTGTTACTTCGTTGTTGTTATGCTGTTGCCAAAGCGTATCTACATGTACAGTCTGATTGTAGGTGGCCTTTTGCATCCATATTGCATTAGAGAACTTATAAGTGGCAAAGAGATTCAGTCCATTATGGCGATAGTTCATGTTAATCTGTTGGATGGTATTGTCATGCTTATTGTACCAATACACAAAGCGAGTATCAAAGCCGAAACCTTCGCCTTTCTTCTTGATGGTCTTGATTTTGATTACTGCATTTACCGAAGCATCGTAGGTAGCTCCTGGATTCTGGATGACTTCCACACTCTTGATGTCGGAAGATTTGATGTTATCCAACTCACTGATGTCTTGCATCTTCCTGCCGTTGATATATATAATAGGTGTACCCTTGCCGACCACCTCATATCCATCTTTCTTCTTCACGATACTCGGCACATGCTTCAATACATCTTCTGCCGTACCCATCTTGCTAAGCATGGTTCCTGCCACGTTGGTCAGCAGTCCTTCGTGGGTCTTCTTATATTGAGGAAGATGAGCTTTCACCACCACTTCGCCAAGTTCTTTGGAGAACTTAGCAAATAGAGTCGTGTCGGAAATCTGTTCACCATTAATGTTCTGTGCCATCATCTGTGTTATGGCAATGCCACAGAAGGATGCTACTAACGCAAGTCTTTTCATTGTCTTATTATTCTTTATGTTGTTACTATTCTTATTTGTTGCAAAATAGCAAGGCAACGGCTATGCCAAAAACATAAACAACTGATTATCAGAATATATAGGAAAAAGGCCATAAGATGACCTGTCTAAATACTTGACACTGCTGTCTAGTTATTAGACAGAAAAGCCATCAAAAAGGTTGCGATGCGACATCATCTCCTTCATATATTCATGGTATTATCATTGTATTCTTGCTGCAAAAGACTGAAAAACAATAAAATAGCAAAATCTATCGCATTTTTAAGAGGAACTTTTTGCACTATCAATACACTTTTATGAGGGACTTTTCGAGCTATCCATACACTTTTATGAGGGACTTTCTACTTTTTTGTAGCAGTTTCCCAAAAATGAACTGTAAACAAACATAAAACCAAGACAACAACAGACAACAAACTGGATTTCAATAGAGAACTGCGATTATGCCGAGATACTGCGACACGCTGTCGCAGTAATTGAACATGCCAGGACAGAAATAGCCCGACATATCGATGGTTTTATGCAGGGCATAATGAGAAAGTGCAACGGAGCGTAGCACTTTTGCCGTAGTCGCACAATCTGCTGCTGTTGAGAAAGGGATAGAGGTGGAATTTTCACTTGAAAATATGGGAAAACCTATCGGAGTGGCGGAAATGGTAAAGAGGTATGCGGAAATGGTAAAGTAGAAGCTATGTAAAAGAAGGATGCTTTATTCTAACGTTGCTGTTAAAAGATGTTTAATAGTGTCTAAAATATGCCTTCCACTATTATTTTGTCTAATAAAGAAAGCTTTATTCTTGCTATTATCAAATATTATTTGTATTTTTGCAGCGTATGAATGTCATAAAGGTTATACCCCCAAATGCACTCAGACTTTTTATTCAACTAAATACAAGAAGGCTATGGCTATAATTGATGTCGTAAAATACCAATTTCAAGAAGGGGAAGTAGTACATCGTTTCTTATCTGAAGGTTTGAGATGGGGAACGAGAGTCATAGTTTATCCTGGGCAATTAGCATATTTTGCCAAGGATGGACAAATATGTGATGAATTTTCAGAAGGCACCTACACTCTTGACACAAACAACATCCCTGTACTCAACCACTTGGTAAACATCCCATATGGTGGCGACTCTCCATTTCAAGCTGATGTATGGTTTGTCAACTTATTATCTAAGTTGGATTATAAATGGGGCACGGAAACACCCTTTCTTATAGAGGATCCGAAGTTTGGCATCATTGTACCAGTAAGAGCCTATGGACAATATGGATGAGCCCACTTTAAAAAGTAAGGCCTGTTTAAAATGTTTATATTTCACGATAA
>OLYR01000089.1_pt1 | contig 22065 bp, 40 predicted proteins | sample 1644301 | NCBI WGS metagenome assembly OLYR01 (sample SAMEA103958141, study PRJEB25191) | human gut metagenome | biome: human-associated habitat [ENVO:00009003]; feature: intestine environment [ENVO:2100002]; material: feces | place: Germany | collected 2013/2015
TTTCCCGAGCCGCTCCTTGATGTCGTGAGTGATCGGCTTGTCGCTCATTCAGGTCAGGGCGTCACTCCTGTCCACCTCCTTCCTCGTCAGGGCCGAAGATCTCGGCGATCTCCTCACGCGAGAGCTCCCGGCCTTGACGGACGCAGCGCACATTCTGTTTTCCTGTTATCCTGATGTATCGCTTGACGATGACATCCGTGAAGGCCGGCGTCAGCTCCATGATGTAGGATGGCTGGCCGTATGCCTCGCAGGCGGCCAGCGTGGTGCCGGAGCCGCCGAAGGGGTCGTAGACGCCCCGGGCGAAGTCCGTGTTGTCGACGAGCTTCTCCAGCAGCTCGACCGGCTTCTGCGTTGGGTGCAGCTCATTCCCGGAGCGGGAGACGCTCAGGACGTTGCCGTACCCCTTGTGGCCGTCGAAGTGTGTGGCGGCCCGGGCGGCGAACAGTATGAGCTCATGCTGTGAGCGCCAGCCGACGCCCATGCCCGGCGTGCCCTTGTCCCATACGAGCTCCGACTTGACGCCGAAGCCGGCAGCCTCGACGAGGTCGAACAGGTACACCCACATTCTCCAGTCGGTGAAGATGTAGGCATAGAGGCACGGGATGTCGGTGAGGGCCGCCCGTATCAGGTTTTGGTAGCCCCGGGTGCTGAGGATGTCGTTGGCGATCTTCGGGGCCTTGCCGTCTTTGCGCTCGGTGCCGATGCTGCCGGTCGACTTCTGCGCCTCCTTTTGACCGCCGGAGCAGTAGGGCGGGTCGGTCAGCAGGATCTCGGGCTTGGCCCCGTCCAGCAGCAGGGCGCGATCCTCGGGGTGTGTGCAGTCCCCACAGAGGACGCGGTGCCGGCCGAGGATCCACAGGTCGCCGTACTTGGTGACGGGCTCGGCCGGTGGCGGGATCTCGGCGTCGGGGTCGCCCTTGGGCTCCTCGGTGTGCAGCGCCTCGGACAGGGCCGTCACGATGTTCCCGTAGTCCTCCTCAGTGTAGCCGGAGAGCATGAACGGGATCTCGCCGGTGTCGAGGTCGGCGAACACTTCCGCGAGGAGCTTGTTGTCGGTGGTGGCGAGCTCTGCGATGCGGTTGTCGGCCGTCAGGTCGGCCAGCTCCTCGGCCTCGCTGGCGTAGTCCTGATAGTCGACCGGCGCCTCGGCCATGTCGCCCAGCTCGGCGGCCATCATGCGGCCGTGGCCCTTAACGATGAAGCCGCTGCGCTTGCTGACGGTGATGGGGCCGCGCCAGCCGGTGGCCCTTATAATCGACGCGAGGAGCTTGATCTGCTCCGGCGGGTGCTGGTTCGGGTTTTTCGGGTTGGGGCGCAGATCCTTCAGCGGGACGATGGCGTCGTGGGCGCAGAACACGGGGACGCCGTCGGCGTAGGCTTTAGGCTTCGCGGTGGTGACATACTCGGCCAGCTCGGGGCCGGCCTGCGGTTGGGGTTTCTCTTTTCCCATCGGTTTCCTCCTTTACCTGTTGAATATTACAAGGAGTATATGCCAGTTTCGGAGCATGGCGTCGAGGGACGAGTAGGGGCACTTGAGGCCGTCGTCTGGAGCGATCAGCACGACCTCGCCCTTGCGCTTTACAACGGTGACGGCATAGAAGCGGCCTGCGTGGAAGCCCATGCTCCCATGCTTGCCGGTGAAGATCGCACTTGCTCTCACGGTCTGCCGGATCCGCAGCTCGTTCTCCAGTGCCTTGCGTGCTTGGTCTTTATTCATGGCAGTCGCCTTCTTTCCATGTGCAGCGAGGGGTATCAATCGTTCTCGCTTTCGGCTCTTTTATGTCGAATTTCCTGTATTTTGGCGCCCGGAATGTTCCGGCCTGCGGGCAGGTGGCCCAGTGCGGCCGGTATCCGGCGTCGGTGGCGTTGGCCCCGGGGACGATCTCGCAGCTCACGACCTCGCCCCGGGTGGTGACGACCTTGTCCTTGCCGTCCGGCGTGGCCTTGTAGTAGACCGGCGCCGGGTCGCACGGCATGGCCTTCCCGGCGGGCGTTTTGATCCACACGATAGGGGCGCCGCAGCCGCGGCAGGTTGCCTTATTCATCCGGGGCACCTCCTTCGCGGGGCTGAGCTCCGGCGTCGACCGTGCGGCTCCAGATCCCCGGCTCGTACTGTCCGTTCAGCCATTTGTGAAGGTTGGACTCTGCGTAGCTGTTGAGCCGGCCGAGCAGCCGGCGCAGTTTTTCCTCCTCGACCTCGTCGGTGCTGCGGGCAAATATGAGCCGGAGCTGGTCGAGCATGATCTGGACGTCCGCGATCTTCTCGATCACGTTGGCGATGGCCGCGGTGGTGGTGGCCCCGGGCGTCGCCCGTTTGACCTTGCAGAGGGCTTTGGTCAGCTCGGCCATCTCCTCGACGGCCATGTCGATTTGTGCGGCCTCCCCATAGCGGTGAATGGCTCGCAGCATAATGTCGCGGCGTTCTCTTTCGTCCATCATCTGCGCCCGGCCCTCCTTTCGGCCTGCTTGAGGAAGGCGATGCGCTTCTTCAGCTCGAGATCGCTCTCCCCGGGCTGGCGCTCGAGACCGTAGCGGTGGGCCTGCTTGTCGATGTTTTCGCTGCGCAGCTCCCGGCGCTGGCGCTCCTCGGTCTGCTTGACGCCCTCCTTCACGAGGACGACGATCAGGACGACCAGCAGCACGGCGAGGACGATGGCCGTGGGGATCCAGATCGGGGCCAGCACCCACAGCCAGCTCCATGAGATGACGCCGGTGAGCTTCAGGATGATGAAGGCGATGGTCAGCAGCCCGCAGAAGCCGATCCCGCCCGCGGTGCCGCTGTTGTTTCTGTTCTCATTCATGGTCTTTTTCCTCCTTTTTGCTGCTGGTGTCGACGAGTCCGACGCCGGCGGCGCCACGCAGGCCGCAGTCGGTACAGACGGCCCGAAGTCCGGGCTCGGCAGCGAGCGCCTGCCGGTGGATCTCGGTCTCCCAGCACTCGGCCCCACAGATAGGGCAGGTGGCAGGCTTCCAGTCGTCGCGCTGCGGATCCGGGATATGCGCCCGGGTCGGCATGAGCAGCAGCCCGCCGTCTCCGACTTCGTGCGGGACGAGTACGCCCGGATCGTCGTCGGGGATCATGGAGTTGAGCAGCTCGTCATACTTGTCGCCGATGGCCTTCTCGGCCGTCTGCCATGCCTCGCCGTGGTCTTTGTCCTCGGGCGTGGCTACATGGGCCAGCTCGTGCGCCAGCAGCTCAGGGGCGGCGCTGATGGGCGCCTCAGCCGAGATGCAGACGATGGGTGCGCTGCCGTCGTCGGGGAAGATGGTCAGACCGAAGGCTCTGTTGCCCGACTCGTCGCACAGGTCGGGGACGAACTGCGCGTGGTAGTCGATGCCGGGGTAGAGCTCGGCGAAGGCCCGGGCCACGATGGCCGACGGGTCGTTCATGTAGGGCGAGGCCATGGGGCCGATCTGCTCGTACTGCTTCAGGGCCGCATAGGTCTGGCGCAGCATGGCCCGGAGCTCGTCCTTCTTGAAGCCGTTGAGGGTCGGCCCGTTGAGGACGAGGTCGATCATCTTGTCGCTCCAGTCCTCCATCATGTGGGTCTCGCCCATATAGCGGGCGGCCCCGGGTTCGACGTCGACCTTCTCGCGGGTGAGGGTCTTGTAGTCTTTCATCTGGCGCCTCCTTTGAAAAATCCATCAGGATCTCGGTGGATCGTTTCGACCGTGTCCTTGATGCCGCCGGCGATGCACTCGGCCATCTTGGTCGCGGTCGTGGTTTCGGCGTCCTTCGCAGCCTTCTCGATGGCCGGGCCGATCTCCCACGGCTCGAGGCCGGTGTTTTCGTAGGCAGCGAGGCGCTGCACGAGCGTCTCCTTGGTGGCGGGGCTCCAGTAGCCAGTCTTGATGCCGTTGGCCCTTTCATGGGTCATGCGTTCCATGTGCTTGCTCCTTTCTGGAGGGCCGAGCGGGCCGCAGCCCGCCCGGCCGGTGTCCTTACTGCATGATGACGACCTTTCCGGCCTCGATCAGGTCGGCGAGGTTGGTGTTGAAGTAGTCGGCGATGTTCTTCTTGGCCTCGAGCTTCCAGATCCCGCCGTCGGCCTCGAAAAAGCCGATGCCCTCCTCGGGGTGCACGCGCAGCAGGAACTCGCTCTCGGGCTGCTCCACCTCGAGGAAAGTGCGGAAGGGCCGCAGCAGGACGCGGGGCTTCACCTCGACCAGAGCATTGAGGGCCACGCCCTGCCGGGCCTCCACGGTCTGCGTGACGCCGTTGTCGTTGGTGCTGACGCTTTTCTCGTCGGTCATCCGGCCGAGCAGGTCGAGCAGGTAGGCCGTGCCCTCGTTGGGGATGAACAGGCTGCGCAGCTCGATCAGAGCGACCTCGCGGCTGCGGAAGCCAGTGTAAATGCCCGGGGCGTCTGCCTCGGCGCGGTAGAGGATATTGCGGGAGAAGTCGGGCAGGTAGGTGGTCATGACCTCGACGCTCTTGTAGCTCTTGGCCTGCACCATGATGGTCGTGTCGACCTTCTCCAGCTCGGTGCGGATCAGCTTGCAGACGCCGTCGAGGCCGCTGACGCTGATGGCCTCGGGGCGGTCGACGTGGGGCGGGATCCGGGTGAGGTGGCCGTCCGTGTAGGTCTGGCCGCCGATCTCGAATGTTTTGGTCTCCTTCAGGCTGACTATTTTGTCGATCATTTTGGCGAGCATGGTGTTGTCCTCCTTGTATATGAATATTTATGCGCTTATGCGCGGGTGACGAGCTTGAGCAGCTTCGGGGCTTCCTGCTGCGTCCCGTCCATGTTCAGTTGACCGGGCACCTGCGGTACCATTTCGGCCACGACGAGCTCGCCGTTGTTGCCGCCGGTGACATAGAGTGAGGTGGCGACCGGGTTGGTGGCAGCGAGGGTGCTCTTGGCCGTCACCGAGACTTGGATCTGCCGGCGCTCGTCGTCCGGCGTCAGCTCGATGGTGAGGGTGATCTTGCGCTTGGCGGTGGCCTTGGTGTTGGGGTCGAGGATGTTCTGGATCACCTTGTCCATCTCGTAGTCGACGCGCTCCTCGAAGGCGCCGCGGGCCATGCGCATGATGCTGTCGCGGTTTTCGTTCATGGGGTTGCTCTCCTTTCTGTCAGGCCCCGGGGCCGAGGAGCGTCATCTGCTCCGGCCCGGTGGCGGGATTGTCGGCCGGCGCGGTCGCAGTCTGGTCTGCTGCTGCGGTATGTACCCGGGCCCACACGGCCTCGGTGGCGTCCGAGCGGGTGGCCTTCCTGCGGCCGACCGTTTTGAGGATCCCCATCTGCTTCATCTCGGTGAGGCGTGGGGCCACATAGTTGCGGTTGAAGTACGGGATCTCGCCGGCGGCGACGAGCTCCTCGGTGATCTCGCTGGCGGTCATCTCCCGGGCCCCGAGGGTCTCGAGGATCAGCCGGCAGCGTTTCTCCCTCTTTGGGAGGACGGCGTCATAGCTCTGGCGCCGGGTCTCCCGGGTCGTTCTGTCCATCGGTTTCCTCCTTTCTGGCGTCGGGTGCCGGGGCTTCGTCTCCCCATGCGTCCCATCCGGGAGCCGCCTCTCTGGCGAAAAGTTCGATCCGGGGCAGGTCGCCCATCAGCTCGACGATCCTGTCACGGGCCTCGGCCGGCTTGCGGCTGTGCTGCTGGACGGGCGAGAGGATGACGCTGTGCACGCTGGCGCTCATGCGCTTCGGCTTGCCCTTCACGGCGAGCAGGCAGATCTCGGAGTTGCTGCGCGTCCAGTTGCCGAGGCCCCAAAACAGGCCGGCGCCGGTCTTGTTCTGTTTTACCCAGTTGAAGGCGACGGTTTTGTAGGTGAAGCCCCACGCCTCGATCACCTCGAGGGCTTCGCGCAGCATGGGGAAGGTCGCCCACATAAAGAGGGCGCAGTCGCTGTTAGCAATACCCCCCCCCCGCAGCTCCGACGCCCATTTTCTTGAGCTGGTCGACGGTCATGGTGCCGTAGTGCTTCGAGGCGGCCGCCCGGGTGCCCCTGTTCTGGTAGCTCCACGGCGGGTCGGCGTAGATGATGCTGTACTTCTTGTCGGGGAGCGGGATCATGGCTGCACCTCCCCGACGATGATGGTGCTCGGCTGCTCTCGGATCATCTGCTTCAGGCGCTCGAGCTCCTCGGGGGTCAGGTCTTTCACGGTGATGGCCTCCGGCGGCAGCTTGTCGAGGAACTTCACGAAGCCGGCCACGACCGGCACCTTGTAGGGCTTCAGCTCGTCGCGGGTCATGTACTTGCGGCCGTAGGTGGCGGCCATATCCCTCCAGACGGCCCACGGCACGCGGAAGCACTCGGTCAGGCTCATGGAGACGAGGACGAAGGCGACGGCGCCGAGCTTGTGGTGGTGTTCGAGGTCGTCCCGTTGTTCCTTGGTCAGGCGGTTGAACTCGATGCGGTCGTCGTCGGTGTGCTTGGCCTCGAACACGACGGCCCGGCCGCCCTTGAGGGTGCCCTTGTAGTCCGGCTGGGCCTGTTTGGTGTAGCAGGCGAGGAACTGGCCCTTGTAGTTTTTCGGCCCGAGGGGTTTCATGGGCTCCGGCGTCTTTTCAATCTTGGCGAGCCCCCGGTCGAGGTAGTAGTCGCAGGAGCCGGAGATCATCGCCTCGAAGTAGCTGCCGGCGAGTCGGGCCTGCTTGCCGCGGATCTGCGCCCGGATGTGCTTCTCGGCTTCGTAGGGCGTCGGGTCGTTGTAGCCCTCGGCGTTCTTCTTCGGGTTGTCCATGGCGATCACCCGCCGATCTCGAGCCGGCTGCCCGGGTTTTCCTTCAGGCGCTTGGCGAGGTCGATGATGACGCGGCCGTCCACCTCGATGCTGATGGGCCCGTGGTTGAGGTACTCGTTGCAGCGGGCCATCGCCCGGAAGGCCGGCACCCGGATGATGACGCTGCCGGCGTCCTGCGGATCCTCGCCCTGTTTCTCGGCCTTTGGGATCTCGCTGATGGCCTTGAAGCCGTTGAGCACAGGGATCCCGCGCTCCTGGGCCAGCTCGATCTCGGCAGCCATGCCGGCGGTCGGGCAGTCGAGGCCGAAGGCCCACAGCTCGTCACACATGAGCACCAGCTCGCGGCCGATGCTCAAGCCCAGCTCGCGCTCGGCCGGGACAGTGTCGTCCATGAACTGCGTGAGGTAGATGTGTGGGGTGATGGGGATGCAGCCGCGCTCCACGGCGGCCCGGCTGAACTCCTTCGCCCGCTGGATGTTGTTCTCGTAGTCCCCGCGGCACGGGGAACAGATGTAGACCTTTTTCATGGGGTTATGTCCTCCTTATGCGTGAGCACTTTGGCCCATCGCTTCTTGTACTCGGCCGGCGGCTGCTTCTCAGGAAAGAGCGAGAGCTGCGTCGGCCTTCCTGCGTATCTCTGCTTGTTCCACCTTGGCTTTCCAGCCTTCTCGGCCTCCAGCGTCCAGCCCGCCGCCTTCAGGCTTGTCCCGGGCTCGCTCTGGAGCGTGAAGGTGATGATCTTGCCGTAGCCCTCGCGCTTCGCCCGACGGGCGCAGGCGACGTATAGTGCCGAGCAGGCGTTTCTCGTTCCATCGGTGCAGAGTCGCGTCACCTCGAGCGTGTTGCCGTCATCCAGTCGGCGGCCGGTTGGGCGTCCCACGATGGCGACGCCGCAGAGTCGGCCGTCCTTGAAGGCTGCGAGGCTCCACTTGTGCCCGACGACTCTGCCATGGTGACGGTGCACGGCCTCGACATAGGCGTTGGCCTGCTTCAGCGTCGTGGGCTTGACCTCGATCACCTGCTGCGCCAGCTCTGGCCTGTGAGGGTGATGGCCCTGCACATTTCCATGAGCCGGTCGATGGTGGCCCGGGCGGTCATGTCGTCCCGGGTCTCCCGGGGGGTCATGCGCTCGATCAGGGCCTCGGTGTCGTAGTTGGTGGTCACTATGGTCGGCAGGTATGCCTCATAGCGGCCGTTGATGATGTTGTAGACCGTGGAGATCGCCCACTCGGTCGGTGGCTCCTTGCCGATGTCGTCGATGACGAGCAGCGGGACGGTCTTGTAAATCTTCAGCACGCCGCCCTCGTCGGTGTCGCGCTTGGAGAATGTGCGCTTGATGCGCTCCAGCAGGTCGATCATGGTCATGCAGACGACCGGCCGGCCCTGCGCGATCAGGTGGTTGGCGATGGCTGCGGCGAGGTGTGTCTTGCCGGTGCCCGGCGGGCCTGCGATGAATAGGCCGTTGCGGCCGGGCTCGGGAGCCCCGGGCCGGGGCAGCAGGGTGTCGAAGCTGTCGGCGTACCTGCGGGCCGCTGCGGCTGCGCGCCGGTTGTCGTCGGTGATCTGGAAGGTGTCGAAGGTGCGCCGCAGGAAGCGGTCGCCCATGCCCGACTCGCCGATGATGCGGTTGATGCGCTCCCGCATTTTGCGCTCGGCCTCGGCCTTGCGGTTTGCCTCCTCCTCGGCGGCCTTGGCGGCCTTTTCCTCCTCGTAGGCTTTCACGGCCTGCGGGCAGGTGCACCTCTCGGCCCCGTAGGGCGGCCAGATGATGCGGTCGCCGAACTTGAAGTCCTTGTGGTAGCGCATGGCCCCGCAGAACTCGCAGGGGACAGGAGCCGGGGTGTCGGGCAGGTCGGCGACGCGCTCGTCGTTGCTCCAGATCCAGCGGTCGCCGTCGTCACTGGTCGCTGTCGTCGTCGGCCGGCTTGAAGCCCTTGCCCCAGTCTCGGCCGGCGTCTGCATCCCGCTGAGGATCTCGCTGATAGCCTTCACCTGTGCTCACCTCCTCGCCGTTCTCCCAGTAGCCGCCGTTGAGCCATGTGGCCGGGTTGGGGATAAAGCGGCCATTATCCCGGCGCCACTGTTCGGAGTGCTTCTGAGCGTTGACGGCCTGCATGATGGCCTCATGCAGCTCGGCCGTCGGCTTGATCTTCCTCCACGCCTTGAGGGCGTACTGCTTGCCGACTTTCTTGGGGTAGGCGTTCCAGAACTCGTCAAACCTGACTTCGATGGGCGACTTCTTCCCCGCGCCATCCCCCTCGGCTGAGGGGGTAGGGGGTGTTACTCTCCCTTTCTTTTCTCTACTCTGGTCTACTCTACTCTTGCCGCCGGTCGTTGGCGTGGCGTCCGGCGGTTGTCCGGCGGTCGGCGTCTGGTCGTCCTGCGTATCGTCCGAGGACGAAGCGGCGGCAGCACGGCGGCGGGCCGACCGTTCTTTCTCGGCCTGCCGTTGGTCGATCAGCTTGCCGGCGTACTCGTACCAGTCGTGGATCTCGAGGGCGCCGTCCTCATTTTCGTCGATCCAGCCGGCCCGGATCAGCGTCTCGGCCAGCTTTTCAGGCTCTCCGTCCCACTGTGCCGCCCGTGCGATCATGCGCGGGGTGATGCCGGCGAGGTCTCCCTTGGGGGCGTTGTCGAGGGCCCACAGCCAGAAGGACACGAGCAGCCCCATCATGTGCGGCGGGGTGATCTCGAGCTCGTCGGCTGCGTCAAAGAGCTTGCGGTGGTCTTTGAGTGTTTGGTGCACTTGAAGCCATGCCACGGTCGTCACCTCCTTCTATGCGGTCGCGTGTCTTTGGCTCGTTTTCGGTCTGCCGCCGGTCGCCCGGCGGTCGTTCAGAATGGCAAGTCCCCATTGTCGTCCACCTCGGTGAAGTCGCCGGAGCTGTCCGGGTAGTCGGCGAAGTCGCCGCCGGTGTCCTGATGGCCGGCGCCTGCCCCGTCCTTCTTGCTGTCGCAGAAGTGGACAGAGGAGACGGTGATCTCGGTGGCCTTGCGGTGGTTGCCGTCCTTGTCCTCGTAGTTGCGGCTGGTGAGCTCGCCCTCCACGAGGACGAGCCGGCCCTTGGTGAGGTACTTGCTGACGAACTCGGCCTGCGCACGCCACGCGACGCAGTCGATGAAGTTGGTGATCTTCTGGCCGTCCTTGGTCTTGCGGCCGGTGTCGCTGGCGAGCCGGAAGCTGGTGATCGCCACGCCGCTCGGGGTGTGTCTGAGCTCAGGGTCGGCCGTCAGCCGCCCTTGCAGTCCTGTGTGGTTATACATCAGCCTTGACCTCCTTGCTGGTTATGCTGCGCGGCAGCAGCGTCGAGGGAGTTGCAGATCTCGTCGTACTCCTGCCGGGTCAGGGTGGCCGGATCCTGCTTCTTGTACTTCTCGAGGATCCGGGCGATGGTGCGCTCCTTGGTCATGCCGGCGGCCTCTGCCTTCTTGTAGAGGCGGCTGAGCTGTGCCTCGGACAGGCGGCCAGAGCCCTGCCCCTGGCGCTGCTGGCCCTGTCTGGAGCCGCCAGAGCCGCCCCCGGGGCCTTTACTCTGCGCGCCGAAGTCGCTGTTGTCGGGGTCGTCCTCACCTTGGTCGATGCTGAACTTCTCGAACAGGTAGTATTTCAGGGCGTAGGTGTGGGCGGCCCCCTTGGCCTTGGCCGGGTCGTCGTTCCAGCCGAGGGCGTGGACGACTGCCTCCAGCGTCTCGTCGTCGTTGTCGAGGTTGATCCAGCGGATCGTCAGGTCGGCCTCGTAGAGGAACATGAGCTTGTCGCCGTTGTAGGTCTTGGTCTGCATGGTGATCCAGTATACCGGGTCGCCGTTCTCGGCGTAGCGCGTGGCCTTCTCGCCGATGACCTCGAAGTCGACGCCGAGCTCGTTCATGATGGGGGTGATTTTCTCCCACACGTCGTAGATCTTGGCGTACTTGTATTTGACGCCTTCGCTGTGCTTCTTCTTGACGATCTCCGGGCAGGCTTTTCGCATTTCCACGAGCTTCTGCCGGAGCGTCAGACAGCGGGCCTCGATGGGAGGGGCCGCAGCAGCGGCCGCCTCCGTCTTTTTGGTCTCAGTTGCCATGTGGCACCTCCTTTAGATGTCGACCGTGAAGGTGGCCGGGGTCTCGTAGGCCGTGACGCCCTCCACGATCTCGCCGGTGCTCTGGATGGTGGCGATCTCGCCGGTGTAGGCGAGCAGCTTCTTCAGCTCGCCCCATTTGGCCGACTCCTCGACCTTGACGAGGTCGCCGTAGCCGTTTTCGCGCAGCCACGGCACCAGCTTGGAGTCGTCGACCGTGGCCTTGACGGTGCCCTTCTTGAGGGTCAGGGTGCCGGAGAGCAGCCGGTATTTCTCGGTCGTCTTGGTGGTCTTGTGTGGCACGGTGTTGAAGAAGTCGGCGAGGCAGGAGGTCAGGAAGGCGGTGCCGTTCTCCATGCGCCGGCGGGCGGCTTCGACCTTCTCCTCGATGGCCGCCTTCTGCTGGTCGGCCAGATCCTTCAGGCGGTTGTACTCGCTGCGCTCCTCGGCGATCTTGCGGATGGCCCAGCCGGCACAGCGGTCGTCGGTGATGCGGAAGGGGGCGCGCTCGCCCTGCTCCACGGTGCCGAGGTCGACCTGCTCCAGCTCGTCGAGGGTGACGGCTGGCAGCACCTCGGCCGGGGCCTCTGCGGCGGCCGTCTGCTGCTCTGCGGCGATGGCTGCGGTGGTTTTATCGCTCATTGTGGTTCTCCTTTCTGTCTGGCGCGCTGGCCTTAAAGGTCAGCATGACGCCGCAGGTGACGGGCTTGACGCTCTCGAGCTCGACGGTGTAGCCGTTGCGCAAGTGCAGGATCTCGCCCGGCTTCATATCAGTTGCGGGTCTCATTCGTTTGGGCTCCTTTCTGCGAAAAAGCGATGGCCGCCGACCTCAGTGACGAAGATCTGGCTCTCGTGCCATGTGCTCGTCACGAGCGCCGGGTTGTAGAAGTACATGACAGGGGCGTCGATAGCGACCTCGCCGCGGTCGAATACGGCCGCGACGGCGTCCTTGACGCTCTGCGTGGGGTCGGGGCGGTTAGATGTATAGCTGTAAATCTCGACGGCCTCAGAGGGCTGCACGCCCTCTTTCTCGGCCGCGTTGAGGATGCACTGAGCGACCAGCATTTGCCCGGCGAAGCTCTCGCCGCCGGCCTCTGCCATGACGACGCGCTCCACGGTGTCGCGCTCGCTGACGCTGAGGGGGTAGCGGGCCGGCGTCTCGGTTGGCTCCGGGGTTTGCGTGCTCGCTGCCGGTGTTTGAATTACGACTGCCGGTTGTTCTGCGGTCGGTGTCGGAAGGTCTGCGGCCGTCGGTCGGTCTGTCCCGATGGTCAAGACGGCCACGCCGATGCCGGCGACCATGACCGCGGCGGTCAGAAGGACGGCCGCCTGCCGGATCCGGGCCTTGGCACGGCGCCGGCGGCGTGTTATACTTTGGGTGCGGGATCCGTGTGCTGGCGAGCTATCGGATGTTCTCGCGGGGGTCGCCCGGTTGCAGCGGGCGGCCCTTTCTTTTGTTGCTTCCATGGGTTTCTCCTTTCACTGGCCCCGGGCCGCCATGAGGGCCTCACAGGCCGCGAGGGTGTAGTCGCTGAATGCGGTCTCCCTGACGGTGTCGGCGGTCAGCAGGACGAGGTACTCGTCGTTGTAGTAGTCGATCTCCGGGCTGCGCTCCCGGCAGAGGTCGAGCTTCCTGCGGGCATAGGGCTCGGAGCGTTCCCACAGGCTGTCGGGGATCCAGTGTCCGAGGTGCTCCTCGACACGCTCGCGCAGCTCCTCGCTCGTGATGGTGATGGCCGGGGCCATGTTCTTCACCTCCGTGACATCCGGGCCGGGAGCGTCTGCTCGGGGCGCGTGATGCTCTTGTTGAAGCCCTGCGGCTCATAGCGCACGCCGGTGATCCGGCGGCCGCTGACGCCGTACTTGGGGTTATAGCCGAACAGGTTGACATAGCTGCCGAGGTCGTCCCGTTCCTCGTCCATGGCCTTCAGCGCCTCGAACAGGGCGAGCACGTCGTCGATGGCCCGGTGGCTGTTCTGCACCTTGTCCTCCAGCTCGTAGGCGAGGATCGCATTGGCGAGCTTGTGGGGGTAGGGGCGGCGGTCTTTGTAGACCGTCAGGCTGTCCAGCCAGTCGAGGTGGCCGGGCTTGAAGCCCCGCAGCAGCTCCCGCAGAAAACAGGCGTCAAACTGCGCATTGTGGGCGACCATCAGGACAGGGCCGGGCTTGACCAGCTTGAGGAAGCGGCTGACGGCCGTGCCACTCTGCACGCCCTCGGTCTCCAGCAGCCGGTCGGTGATGCCGGTGAGGGTGACGATGTTCTCAGGGAGCTGCTCGCCCTCTGGCAGCTTGATGAAGGTGTCCATCTTCCCGGCGATCCGCAGGGCCCCGGCCGCCGTGCGCTCCACGCGCAGAGCGGCGAGCTCGATGATCTGGTCGTCCTCCGGGTTGAGGCCGCTGGTCTCCGTGTCGAAGATGACGAGGGCCTTGTAGCGGTCGAACAGGCTTGCGAGGTTACTCATGGTCGGCCTCCTTCTCCCGGATGGCTCGCAGCTTCCCGAGCAGGAACGAGACCTCTGCCGTGAACTGGCCCTCGGTGGCATAGGTGCCGCCGAACTGGTCGACCAGCTCCGCGACGATGATGGCTGCCTCCTGCGGGCCGATGCCGGTGTACTGCTCGCCTCCGTCCATGGAGATCAGGAGATCGGAGTCCAGATAGCAAGCGGGGCGCAGGCCGTAGTAGCCGTAGTAGGCGTTGCTCCCGCCCAGCGAGCCATCGTTCCAGACGTAGCGGGCGCTATGCTCGTACCCATTGGCCGCGGTGCTGTATGCGGTCGAGAGCCACCACCAGTCGTCTGCGTTGGGGATGACATCGCGGTTGCGCCGGTACTGGTCAACGGTCAGCGAGAAGATGGTGACGGTGCAGGTGCCGTAGTCCTTCAGGCCGTCGTCGGCCGTCAGGTCGAGCTCGGTGGTGAGGAAGGCGTGCGGGCCCTTGACGGCGTCGATCAGGTTGTCGAGGTAGGGGCCGTTCATCCACTCTTTGCTGCTGGAGGTGGCGAAGTTGTTGCAGTTGTTCTCGTCAAAGGGCTTGTTCGGGATCAGGTCGAGGCGCAGACAGAGGGTGCGGCCGGCGGGCTCGTGCTCCAGCACCACCCACTTCTCGCCGGCGTAGGGGAACACGGTGCCGCGGGCGGCAGTCTTGAGGGCCTTCTTCATGGTTTTGCTCCTTTCGTTGTCTGCGGCCGGTCGTTCTGGCCGGGCCGCTGGTTGGGTAGTGTCTCGCCGGCGCGCAGCCGGCTCTCACAATGCGGGCAGATGTAGCCGCCGCGGGGGATCTGCTGGTATATGCTCACATTCCAGTAAAGCCCGCAGCCGACGCACTTGAACTTCACGAGCTCCCACCTCCTTCCGCAGCCAGCGCAGCGAAGAAGGCGCGCCGGATGCGGTTGCGGTATTTCTTGCGGACGCGGGCCCGCTTCGCGTGGAGGGCGTAGTGGCGCCACTTGGGCGGGGCCCGGCACAGCAGAAAGTCGTCGAAGGCTCGGCCGATGGTATTGACGATGGTTTTCGCAGCCCATACGGCCCACTCGATCATGCGGTTGATGACCTCGATGATATTGTCGAAGGCGTCGAGGATCCTCTGCACGGCCTCCGGGCTGAGCTTCATGCTGCTGGCGGCCTCTGCGATGCGCTCGATGGCCTCCTCGGTGGCGTTTGGGTAGTGGTCGGTCACGACCTCGACGAGGGCGGCGTGGGCGTCTCTGGCCCGCTGTGCGGCCTCATAGTCGGCGACGGTCATGCTGCCGTCGTAGGCGTAGTGGTCGAGCTCGTCCTCCGGGCCCTCGACCAGCCGCTCGCTGAAGGGGAGGCCGGCCTCGGCCGCCTGCTGCCGGGCCGCCTCGATGTCGGCCCGGGCCTGCGTGAGGGTGTCGTCGTCGGCGAGGGCGTTGGTGCCCCGCTCGTAGTGCCAGCGGATGCCGGCGGCGATGTCGTCAATGGTCATGTCGCCGAAGCGGCCGAGGTAGTAGCCGTTCAGGGCCACGGCCCGGGGATCAAGGCGCAGGGCCTCGAGGGCGTCGTTGATGTCGTCGGTCTCCCACTCGTTGTTGCCGAGGTCGCTCCAGACGGTCAGGGCGTGCCACGAGCGGCCGGTGCGGTAGACGATCACCCAGCCGATCCCGTCGCGGATCTCGGCGGCGTACTCCCGGGCGATCTCTTTCAATGCTGCCATGCTGGCGTCTCCTCTCTGATGATACGGGCGACCGTGACGAGGTCGTCGATGTCGTGCTTGGTGATGTAGGTGTCGGTCTCGGAGAGCCCGAGGTGCCGTAGCAGCGGCTCGGGCCCGTCCAGCAGGAAGGTGTGGACGGCCTTCAGCCGGTAGACCGTCACCTCCACGATGCAGCGGCCGCCGTCATCCTCCAGCTCGGCCGGGAACGAGGCCCGGCAGAGCAGCGAGGCGTCGAACTTCATGGCGTAGGTCATGATGCAGCACCCTCTCTCTCGGAGAGCCACTTGCCGAAGTCGCGCCGGATCTCTCGCTTGCTGGTGTAGCTGCGCGGGTTGAAGTACCCGCAGGAGAAGATCGTCACCTCGTAGAAGCTGTCGAGCAGCTCGATGGCGGTGGCTGCCGCTTCTGCGATGCTGTTGCACTCGTAGTAGGCGACAAGGATGCTGCCGCCGGGGCCCCCGTGGAGATCTTCGTCCACCTTGCAGCCGAAGCCGGTGCGGATCCCGTTGTAGGTCTTAGTCGTCATGGTTTTGCTCCTTTCGTCTTGGCCCGGCCTCGGCCGGGGTGCTTGGCTTGGCTCCCTGAAAACGAAAAACACGGCCGCCGGCGGCGATCAGGAAGCAGCGCGGGCGCGCGGCTTGTCCATCTTCAGCGTCGGGGTCGTGTTCGTCTGTTTCATGGGGGCCATCTCCTTTCTTCGGCCCGGCGGTGCCGGGTGTTCTTGGCTACTGTGCGAGGGTTGCGACCGATTTCTTTCCCCTGCGCTTGAAGCTCTCACGGAGCCGCCTCTCGGCCAGCTCTGCGCTGTACCCCTCGCGCTGGTTTGCGTCCAGCTCGCCGGTCGCGCCGCGCTGGAGCTCCTTGTAGATCGTGGTGTAGTGGACGGAGAGGCGGGCCGCGATGTCGGCCGGCCGGTCTCCGATCAGGTGCCACGCCTCGATCTTCTTCCTGTCCTCGAAGGTCAGGTAGCGGTATTTTCCCGTCGGTCTCACCTCCGTCTTTTGGGGTCGATATAAAAAGAAAAATGCACAGGCGACTCATGTGAGTCTCTGTGCATTTAATAATAACGGGGGCGTAGCCGTTTGTCAAGGGTAAATGCTAAAAAAGTCTAAAAAATTTTTCAGCGGGCCAGAATGAGGGCCAGCTCCTCCCGGAAAAGCTGCTCGGAGCACAGAAAACCGAACATTTTGCGGGGGTAGCTGTTGAGCCATGCCTCGGCGGCCTTTACCTCTTGGGGCGAGAGGGTGGCGAGGTCTGTCCCCTTCGGGACGAGTCGCCGGATCAGTCCGTTTTGGTTTTCATTGGTGCCGCGCTCGCTCGGGGTGTACGGGTGGCAGTAGTAGACGGTCGTGCGCTTGCCCTTCCCGCGGCGCTTGCTTTCGATGCCCTCGGCGTCGGCGAACTCGGTGCCGTTGTCGCAGGTGATGGTCACGAAGATCCGGGGGAACAGGGCTCCCAGCTTCCGCTCGATGCCGTTGAGGGCCCGGACGACGCTCTCGCTCGTCTTGTCTTTCATGGCGATGATAAGCTCCCACCGGGTCTTGCGCTCGGTCAGCATGAGCCATGTCCGCTTCGCCCCCTTGCAGCTCTCGAGACTGTCCATTTCCCAGTGGCCGAAGGTCGTGCGCGTGTTCACGATCTCCGGCCGCTTTTCTATGCTCTTTCCGGCCGGCTTGCGGGGGATGCTGCCATCGGGCCGCTCCGGCTTGCGGCGGCGCTTCCCGTGCTGCGGCAGCATTTCGGCCGTGAGGTCATCGCCGAAGATCTCGGCCCGGATGTAGTTGTAGGCGGTGCTCGCGCAGATGTGAACGCGGAAGGGCCAGCCCATGACCTCGGCCTCGCCGATGGCCGCCTCGGGGCTGTACTTCTCGTCCCGGATCTTTCCGATCAGGTAGTCGGCCAGCTCGTAGTCGTTGCCGATCTTCAGATCCGGGCCCTTGGCCCGCAGGTTGGCCTCATATCGGGCCTGCGCCCCGTCGGGGTTGTAGCGGATCTCGGTGGTGTAGTCGCTGTTGAGGTGCTCGTAGGTGCACCGCTTTAGCTCCCGGTATATGGTGGTATAGTGGACGCCGATCTCCTTGGCGATGTCCACGGCCTTCATGCCTGCCCGCACGAAGGCGTCGATCTGCGTGCGCTGTGTTGGTGTCAGGTGGCTGAAATGTTTTCCCATGGTGATCCCTCCGTGAAAAAGAAAAAGGGGCGGCCACTCGGCCGCCCCTTCGTCGTCATCCCTTGTACGCTGCGATCAGCGTCAGGGTCTCCTCGTCTGTGACGATGTCCTCCAGCCTGCACTCGAGAGCGACGCAGATCTTCAGGAGGGTTTTTAGCTTAGCCCCGGCGATGTCGCGGTCGTCCTGCTCGTAAGTCTGGAGGACTCGGCTGTTGATGTCGGCCTTCTTTGCGAGCTGAGACTGAGAGAGGCCGCGGCTTTCTCGCAGCGCCTTCAGTCTTTTCCCGGTGGTGATCGTTTCCATGTGGCGCCCTCCTTCGTTGGCTTTGTATGCCCTAACTATACAACATTTGTTGTATAATGTCAAGGGGCAAAGAGAAAAGCAGCCCGGCCGAGCGGCCGGGCTGCTGCTATTCTTTACCGAGCAGGTAGTAGATGGTCACGCCGAGGGCGTCTGCCAGATACTCGAGCTCGTAGTCTGCGACCACTCTGTCGCCCGTCTCGATCCGGCTGATGGCCTTCTGCGTGATGTCCAGCCCCGCGATCTGGATCTTGTACGCGAGGCGCTCCTGCGATATGCCGGCCCGCTCTCTGGCTTCGCGGACGCGCTCGCCTGAGATGTTGCAGCGGCCCTCTGGCCTGTATATTTTCAAATACGCGCCGCCTCCTTTTATGCCAAAGATGGGTAGTACCCGTTGACAATAACACGCCTCCAGTGATAATATTATCCCAAAGATGACTAAACACTAAAAAACGCTAACAAGCAGACGAGTGAGGAGGTTTTTCAATGGGTTTACGGTTTCGGCGCAGCATAAAGATCGCCCCGGGCGTCCGCGTGAACTTGAATAAAAAGAGCGCGAGCGTGACCTTCGGCCCGAAGGGGCTGAAGCATACGGTCAGCACGACCGGGAAAAGCCACACGACCGTCGGCGTGCCCGGAACGGGCCTGTCGTACACCACCAGCAGCGGCGACCAGCCGGCCCGCGTGCCGGCAGCCCAGCGGCCCACCTCCCCGAAAAGCAAGGCGGTCGTCCTGCCGCTTTGCATTTTCCTCGGGGTGCTCGGCGTGCATCGCTACTATGTGGGGAAGATTGGCACAGGCGTCATCTGGACGCTGACGGCCGGCTTCTTCGGGATCGGCTGGATCGTGGACATCTTCACGGTCGCCCTCGGCGGCTTCTATGATGTCAACGGCTATGTCGTCCGCTTCCATCCGACCGACGCCGAGCTCGAAGCCGCAGCAGCACAGAGCGAAGCGAGCGAGGAGCCCACAGAGGAGGCCGCCGAGGAATAGGCCGCACAAACAGAAAAAGCCCGCCCGGGATCACTCCCGAGCGGGCTGTTTTTGTATATTCTGCCGGTTTCATAGCTTCAGGCCGGCGCCGATCCGCGCCGTGCCGGTGGCAAGCTGCACAATTAGACCTTCTTGGTGTAGTCCAGCGAGATCCAGCCGGCGCCGCTCTTGAGCTTGCCCCACATGGACGCGCCGGCCCCGGTGCTCTCTGCGACGATGGTGTAGGTGCCCTTGTCGCGGATGGCACCGTTGGTGCCGTAGTTGGTGCCGGGCCCCTTGCGGATGTTAAGCACATCGGTCGTGACCTTCACGAGGTAGGAGGTGGCCGTGCTGGCGCTGCTGGTCTTGATGTCGGCCGCGTCCGTCCAGCCGTACACGGTGGAGCCGCCGCCGGAGACGGCGATCAGGTGGTAGGGGTGCGCCTTGCCCTTGGCGATGGCTGTGACCTTCGCCTTGCCGGGCTTGCAGCTCGAGGCGTTTGTGGCCGTGGCGCTGACATAGTGCCGGGTGCCGGTGAACTCCACCTCGTCGCCGACATTGATGTCGGCCGCAGCGGTGCCGGTGCTGCCCCCGGTCGCCGGGGTGCTGCTGCCGGTCGCCCCGAGACGCCGGTTGACCTCGGCCGCGATCTCGCCTTCCCGGTTGTAGAGATAGTCGCCCGGGCAGGCTTTCGCGTCGTAGTCTCTGTGCGCGGTCATGTTGCAGCCGTTCAGGTGGTTGACGCGGTCGTTTTTGCTGGTAGACCAGACCAGCTTTTTGATCCCGTTGCGCTTGCAGATGTCGGTCACGAGATCCAGCAGGGCGTCGTATGCCTTATCCTTGACGGCATAGGGGTGAGTGGCGTCGCTGGCGACCTCGATGGTGACGGCGCGCTGGTCGTTGGCATTGGACGAGGTACACCACGAGCGGTTGCCCTCGTCCACATACAGAGCGATGCGGCCGTCGGGGCCGATGCCGTAGTTGCTGGACGCCTGCCGGCTGCTCTGCGCGAACAGGGCGCCGCAGCTCTCGACCGAGAGCTGGCCGGCCATACAGTGGATCGTGATGGTGTCGATCTTCTTGGTGCGCTTGCCCGAGTGGTTGGGGCTGAGCTTGGTGTAGGAGATCAGGGAGCTGTTACTCATCGTCGTCGTCCCCCTTCCCGTCCCCTTCGAGGAAGGCGGCGACGGTGTCCTCGTCCACCACATCGCCATCCTCGTCATAGATGTGGCCGGTCTCCTCGTCATAATTCAGAGTGCCGACATAGGGGAGATCGTCGTCGATTTCCTTGTTGTAGTAGCGCATATTCAGCGCCGGCTTTTTGTTTTCGCTCATGCTGTTGGAGCCTCCTTTGCAAAGATTGGGGCGGGCCGTGGTGGCCCGCCCCTTGCTGGTTATTCGAGCGGCAGGTTGCCGCCGTTGAGCTGGTTGACTGCTGCCTCGATGGCCGCGTTGATGGCCTCCTCGTCCACGGTGAAGCCCATGGACGCGAGGAACTCGAGGACATACTTCTTCTTCTCCTCGCCGCGGCCCTGCCCTGCGTAGAGCTGCTCGGCTGCGGCGACGCCGATCTTCACCCACTCGAGCAGCTCCTTGCGCTGCGCGTCGGTGGTCTTGCTCTTGATCCACGGGATCAGGAACACGCTGACGCCTGCGGCGAGCAGCGCGATGACGGCGTTAATGACGGGGGTGATGTCGATCATGTTCATCCTTTTGCCTCCTTGTCTGATGTGGTTGTGGTGGTGTACTCTCCGACGCCGGCCCCGCTGATGGGGTTGCCATCAGCGTCGAGGCCGTGCCGGTTGCGGCTGATCTTCTCGGTGGCCGACTTGGCCGCATAGCTCACGAGGTAGCCGATGCAAGCCGTGAAGATGGTGGTCGTGACATCGCTGGCGGTCTGCTGATCGCGGAAGGCCAGCACATAGGACGCCACGGCCGCGGCAGTTGCGACGAGGACGGCCCACGCCGCCAGCTTCTTCGAGAACTCCCACGGCCTGCGTCGGGCATTGGCCTCCCGCTTGCGCCGGTATCTTCCCATGGGTGTCACCTCCCTCAGTAGATCGCGTGGATGCCCTGCTCGGTGAGGAAGTCCTTCTGCTCGTGTTTGATCTTCTGCGCATACTGGAGGGCCGCCTCGGTCTCTCCGTTGGCGTGGCCGTTCTTCAGGGCGGTGGCCGTGGCCTCGCCGAGCGCGATGGCGGCCCCCACGCTGCGCACGAGCAGCACCTCGTTTCTCTCCCGGGCGGCGTCGCGCCGGTCGAGCTCTGCGTCCCTCTTGGAGAGCTGCCTCTGGATCATCCAGAAGCACAGGCCCGTGATGGCCGACGGGATCCCCATGAGGGCCACGAGCTGCCCGATGTCAAGCTGGATCATGCTGCACCTCCATCCTCGACCTCGACGACCTCCCAGCCCTGCGGGTAGGCTTCCGGGCTGTATGCGTCGGCCTCCTCCATGATGGAGCGGTAGACCTTGCCATCAGTCCAGATGCAGACCTCGCCCTTCTGGTAGCTGTCCTCGGCCATGGTCGGCTGAATGAAGGGCTTCGCCTTCTTCGGGTCGGTGGTGTGGTAGGGCACCCACTGTGCGGGGCTCTTGCCCGGCTCGATGTCCGGGTTGTTGTTGGTGTTGTGGGCTTGGCAGCAGCGCCAGCTCTGCCCGTCGTGGGTGCAGGCTTCGCCGACCTCGTGGCTGCCGTCCCCCTTGGGGCCGGCCTTCGTCCACGCCGGCAGCAGATCCTCGCAGGCGATGATCTCGGTGCCGGTGCGGTCGCCGGCGTTGGCCTCGCTCACGAAGGTCATGCGGGCGCTGCGCAGGGCGGCCTCGAGGCCGCTGTACTTGGTGCTCATGTGGTCAGCCCCCTTTCAATGGCGCCAGACAGATCCTCGAGCTCGTCCTCGAGCTTGGTGATCCGCTCCTTGTCCTCGGGAGAGGTGCCGCCCCCGCCGCCGGCGGCGGCCTGCTCCTTCTCGTGGATGGCTTTGATGCTGTGTTCCATGAAGTAGACCATGCTGCTCCTCCTTTCTGGTCTTGGGGTGTTGGTTTATGCGAAGTTGCCGCCGACCGACTGGATGTAGCAGTCGCCCTCGGCCGAGCCGCGCAGGAGCTTGACCTTGATCTTCACGCCCCAGCTCGCGGCGGTCTTGGTCTGGTTGGTGAAAAAGTGCTTCTGACTGGTCAGGGCCTTGGTGGTGATGTCCTCCCATGTGGGCTCGGCGTCGTTGCCGTTGTTGCAGATCCAGACCTGAAGGGTGCTGCCGGTCGGGAAACTGCCCTGAATGTTGACGAGGGCCTTGGTCGGCATATCGTCGGCCGCCATCGCCACGGTCTGCTCGAACTCGACCGAGTGCATGGTCTTGTCGAAGGACAGGGTGCGCACGGTGCTCTCGTTCTTGGCGTCGGTGGCGGTGATGGTCAGGGTGTGGTCGCCGTTCAGCAGCTTGAGCCACTGGTCGGTCGTGATCTCGAGCTCGTTGGTGTCGCCGAGGGTGGCCGTGTAGGTGCGCAGCGTGGTGGTGTCCAGCTTCTCCACGACCGTGACCTGATGGCCGTCGGCGTCGGTGACGGTGTACTCGTAGGAGGGCGGCGTGGTGGTGAAACTGCCGAGGTCGGTGTCGCTGCCGCTGATGACGGGCGGCCGGTTGTTGGTGACGGTGCGCACGGCGCTGGTGGTGTAGGCGCTCTCGGCCCCGGCGGTGT
>OLYR01000115.1_pt1 | contig 17282 bp, 7 predicted proteins | sample 1644301 | NCBI WGS metagenome assembly OLYR01 (sample SAMEA103958141, study PRJEB25191) | human gut metagenome | biome: human-associated habitat [ENVO:00009003]; feature: intestine environment [ENVO:2100002]; material: feces | place: Germany | collected 2013/2015
ATTTTGTGCATCTACATTTTGTGCATCTACATTTTGTGCATCTACATTTTGTGCATCTACATTTTGTGCATCTACATTTTGTGCAGTAGCTTCATCCTTTTTCTTGGCTGGCATCTTCTTGGCTTCTGCCTTCTTTGCCGCCGTTTTCTTCTTTTCTGGTTTTTTCTTGAGATCTTCCTCCGTCATGATGGTCACTCTTCGGCTGCTGTTATCCGATAGAACATCGATGACAATCTGGTTGATCTGCTCTTTCAAACCATTGATGAATTCGGCAGGGGCGTAGGTTTTGTGCTCGATGTCTCGGAGCTTCTTTTCCCAGATACCGGTCAACTCACAGCTCTTCAGGAGTTCCTCGTGGATGGTGTCGATGAGCTCGATACCTGTAGGGGTTGCCATCAGGTTCTTGCGCTGGCGGCGGATGTAGTGGCGCTTGAAGAGGGTTTCGATGATGCCGGCACGGGATGATGGACGACCGATGCCGTTCTCCTTCAAGGCTGCACGAAGTTCCTCGTCTTCCACGAATTTACCCGCTGTCTCCATCGCACGGAGCAGGGTTGCCTCGGTGTAATACTTCGGTGGAGTGGTCCATTTTTCCGTCAGGGTAGGCTGATGGTCTCCCGATTCGCCTTTCACGAAAGATGGGAGGGTTTTTTCATCGTTTCCGTTGGCATTATCTGCATCGTCGTCATCGGCATTCTTCGCATCCTTGGCATAGACTACGCGCCAGCCCGGTTCCAGAATTTCCTTACCGCTTACCTTGAACTCTATCTTTTCCGGTTTGGGTCCGTCCTCGTTGATAACCTCGCCCAATACGGTGGTGGTAGAGAACTTACAATCCGGATAGAACACGCTGATGAATCGCTTGGCGATGAGATCATACACGTTTGCCTCCATATCGGTGAGTCCGGTTGGCGGAACACCGGTTGGGATGATGGCGTGGTGGTCGGTTACCTTGCTGTTATCGAATACCTTCTTGCTCTTAGGCAACTTCTTGCCGGTGGCGGCGAGCTGCTGGATGAGCGGCAGATATTTCTGCTGACTGGCTATCTTTGCCTGACTCACACCATTCAGAATCTGCGGACATTTCGGATAGATATCGTCTGTCAGAAACTGGGTATCTACACGAGGATAAGTGGTGTACTTCTTCTCGTAGAGACTCTGGATGAGTTTCAGCGTGATATCGGCAGAGTAAGCAAACTTCTTGTTGCAATCTACCTGCAGCGAGGTGAGGTCGTAGAGATGAGGGGGTGCCTCGTTTCCCTTCTTCTTGCTTACATCGGTAACGGTGAAGGGTTTGCCGGCGATGGTGCTGAAAGCCTTCTCGCCTTCCTCCTTGCTGGTAAACTTGCCGCTGGTAGCCGTAAACTGGGTGTCGCGATAGATGGTGGCGAGTACCCAGTAAGGCTCGGAAACGAAGTTGTCGATTTCCTTCTGGCGGTTTACGATGAGGGCAAGGGTAGGGGTCTGCACCCGGCCGATGCTGAGCACCTGTCGATTCTGACCATATTTCAATGTATAAAGTCGGGTGGCGTTCATGCCGAGAATCCAGTCACCGATGGCACGGGAAAGTCCGGCAAGATAGAGCGACTGATATTCCCCCTGGTCTTTCAGTTCCTGAAATCCCTGCTTGATGGCTTCATCGGTCATGGATGAAATCCACAGTCTCTTGACGGGGCATTTTGCCTGCGCCTTCTGCATCACCCATCTCTGGATAAGCTCTCCTTCCTGTCCGGCGTCACCGCAGTTGATGATGCTGTCGGCAGCTTGCATCAGTTTCTCGATGGTGGCAAACTGCTTCTTGATGCCTTCATCGTTGATGAGCTTGATGCCGAAGCGCTGTGGAATCATCGGCAACGCCGAAAGGCTCCAATGTTTCCACATCGGAGTATAATCATCCGGTTCCTTCAGCTCACAAAGGTGGCCGAAGGTCCATGTTACTTGGTATCCATTACCTTCCATATAACCGTCGTGTGCCGTGGTAGCTCCGATGATTCGGGCGATATCCTTAGCCACGCTCGGTTTCTCTGCTATACAAACTATCATGTTTTATTCTTATTTTCTGTTTGCAAAGGTACAATAAAATAATGAGATAGCCATCATTTCGGCTTCTTTTTCTCATGGTAGAGAATAAAAAAGCCCTGTAAGAGCAAAAGCTTTTTGTTTTCAAAGCTTTTGCCCTTACAGGGCGACTTTGCTGATTGTTATCTAACCCAGGGTGTTGCCCTGGGCTAGGAGCTTCTGCCCTTTCAGGGCGTTTGGGTAAATCCTTGCGTGAGATTATGGCGTCCCGGCGGATTTGCAATCCGCCGTCAAAAAATGTTCGACCAATTAAACCCGGGGGATTTGTAATCCCCCAACAAAAGGAGAAGCATACTCCTTTGCTGCGGATTTCAAATCCGCAGAGCCTAAAAAGGTTAGGACATTTTTTAACGCCGGATTTCAAATCTGGCGGTTTTGCCCATTTATCTTGTTTTTCTCTCTTTGTGTTATTTTGAAACGAATAATAGGGTTTATTCTTTCAAAATAAAAGATAAAGCGTATTGATGTATATTGATATGTTATTTTCCTCCTTTTCTTAAGACAAAAGGTAATGAAAATCTTTCGTATATTGACAAAAAGTAGTAATTTTGCAGCCGAAACATAACAAAATGTTATTTGTTTTAGGTAAAAAGAAATAAAAATAACCGTAAAAGAAAGGAAAAGATATTATGTGTGGAATCGTATCTATCTTCAATATTCAGGAGCAGACTCCTGAATTGCGACAGCAAGCGCTTCGTATGAGTCAGAAGATTCGCCATCGCGGACCAGACTGGAGCGGAATCTACTGTGGTGGTTCTGCTATCCTGGCACATGAGCGTCTGAGCATTGTTGACCCGGAAAGTGGTCGCCAACCTTTGTTTGCACCAGACAAGAAACAAGTGCTTGCCGTAAACGGTGAGATTTATAATCATCAGAATATCCGTGCCCGTTTTGCCGGCAAATACCAGTATCAGACCGGTTCCGACTGCGAGGTGATTCTTTCTCTCTATCGTGAGATGCGAGCAGATTCCGACTTTGATACCTTAATATATAAAGGTGAGGATGCGCTCCACGCCCGTATCTCCAAGATGCTTGAAGAGCTGAACGGTATCTTTGCCTTCGCCCTTTACGATGCTGAGCGTGATGAGTTCCTCATTGCCCGCGACCCTATCGGCGTAATTCCTCTTTATATTGGTTATGATAAGGATGGCAAGGTGTTGGTGGCAAGCGAGTTGAAGGCTCTGGAAGGCCAGTGCGATCATTACGAGCCATTCCTTCCAGGTCATTATTACTATAGCAAGAACCCTGGTATGAAGCGCTATTATACCCGTGATTGGTTTGAATACGCTGCCATGCAGAAGAAATATCAGATTGATGATAAGAAGAAGGCTGAAGCCCAGCTGAAGGATGCGGAACCTCAGGAAAAGGCTGCGGTGAAGGAGATTCACGATGCCCTGGAAGCTTCTGTCAAGCGCCAGCTGATGAGCGATGTTCCTTACGGTGTATTGCTGAGTGGTGGTCTCGATTCTTCCGTCATCTCTGCCGTAGCCGAAAAATTCTCTTCTACCCGTGTGGAGAATGGGGGCGAAACCAAGGCATACTGGCCACGCTTGCACTCCTTTGCCGTAGGTTTGAAGGGTGCGCCTGATTTGGCAAAGGCACGCCTGGTTGCCGATCACATCGGAACCGTGCATCACGAAATCAACTACACCATCCAGGAAGGTCTGGATGCCATCCGTGATGTCATCTATTTCATCGAGACCTACGATGTTACCACCGTCCGTGCATCTACCCCGATGTATCTCCTGGCGAGAGTCATCCGAAGCATGGGTATCAAGATGGTGCTTTCGGGCGAGGGTGCCGACGAGGTATTCGGAGGTTATCTCTACTTCCACAAGGCACCGGATACCAAGGCTTTCCACGAGGAAACCGTGCGCAAGCTCGGCAAACTCTATCTCTACGATTGCCTGAGAGCCAACAAGAGTCTGGCTGCATGGGGCATCGAGGGCCGTGTGCCTTTCCTCGACAAGGAGTTCCTGGATGTAGCGATGGGTATGAACCCGGTATTGAAGATGTGTCCGGACAAGACCATTGAGAAGAAGGTGGTTCGTGAGGCATTCGCCGATCTGCTTCCAGAAGAAGTAGCATGGCGACAGAAGGAGCAGTTCTCCGATGGAGTGGGCTATTCATGGATTGATACCCTGAAGCAGATTACCGCATCAGCCGTCAGCGACGAACAGATGGCACATGCTGCCGAGCGATTCCCTATCAATCCTCCACAGAACAAGGAGGAGTATTATTATCGCTCTATCTTCGCCGAGCATTTCCCAAGCGACAGCGCTGCCAAGAGTGTGCCTAGCGTGCCAAGCGTAGCCTGCTCTACAGCCGAAGCCCTGGCGTGGGATGCCTCTTTCAAGAATCAGAACGACCCTAGCGGTAGAGCCGTGGCGGGAGTTCATGAGCAGGCGTATAAATAGGAATGTTGAATGTTGAATGTTGAATGTTGAGTTGCCTCGCGGATTATTTGTGAGACCTTTAGCATGTCGCAAGGGCGTAAGCCTAATTCAACACTCAACACTCAACACTCAACATTCAACACTCAACACTCAACATTAAAATATTAGAAATAACCGATATAAAACGAACAAGAAATGGAAAAAGGATTGTACAGTTCAGCCTATGAGCACGATGCGTGTGGCGTAGGTATGGTGGTGAATATCCACGGTAACAAGAGTCATGAGCTGGTCGATAACGCCTTGAAGGTCCTCGAGAATATGCGCCATCGTGGTGCTGAGGGTGCCGATAACAAGACGGGTGATGGTGCCGGTATCATGCTCCAGATTCCACATGAGTTTATTCTTCTTCAGGGTATCCCTGTACCGGAAAAGGGAAAATATGGTACAGGTCTTGTCTTCTTGCCTAAGGATGAGAAGAAACAGCAGGATATCCTCTCTATTATGATTGAAGAGATTGAACGTGAGGGACTTCAGTTGATGCATCTCCGCAATGTACCTACCAATCCAGACTGTCTGGGTGAGGCTGCATTGAGCAATGAACCTGCCATCAAACAGGTGTTCATTACAGGTGTGACAGATGATAAGGTGCCTGTCTTTGAGCGCACCCTCTATCTTATCCGTAAACGTATTGAGAAACGTGTCAGCGATCCTGATTTCTATATCTGTTCGTTGTCTAATTCGAACATCGTATATAAGGGTATGTTGAGCAGCCTTCAGCTGCGTCAGTACTATCCTGACTTGACTAATAATTATTTTACAAGCGGTCTGGCTCTGGTTCACTCCCGCTTCTCTACCAACACCTTCCCTACATGGAGCTTGGCTCAGCCATTCCGTCTCCTTGCCCACAATGGTGAGATCAACACCATCCGTGGCAACCGTGCCTGGATGAAGGCTCGTGAGAGTGTGTTGAGCAGTGAGGCTCTGGGCGATATCCGTGAGATTTCTCCTATCGTTCAGCCTGATATGAGTGACTCAGCCAGTCTTGACAATGTCTTCGAGTTCTTCGTAATGAGCGGCTTGTCTTTGCCTCACGCCATGGCTGTCATGGTGCCTGAGAGCTTCAACGACAAGAACCCTATCTCTGAGGATCTGAAGGCTTTCTATGAGTATCACTCTATCCTGATGGAGCCATGGGATGGTCCTGCCGCCCTGCTCTTCAGCGATGGTCGCTACGCCGGCGGTATGCTCGATAGAAACGGTTTGCGCCCTGCCCGCTACACCATCACCAAGAACGATATGATGGTTGTGGCTTCTGAGGTAGGTGTGATGGATTTCGACCCAACTGAGATTGCCGAGAAGGGCCGTCTGCAGCCTGGTAAGATTCTCCTGATTGATACCCAGGAAGGCAAGATCTATTATGATGGCGAAATAAAGGAGCGTCTGGCTGAGCAGCATCCTTACCGCCAGTGGTTGAACACCAACCGTATTGAACTGGAAAAGCTGCGCAGCGGACGAAAGGTGGAAAACGGTGTGGAAAACCTCACTCGCAAGGAATTGGAATTCGGTTTTGGCGAGGAAGACATCGATGGTACCATCATTCCGATGGCTACCAAGGGTCAGGAGCCTACAGCATCTATGGGTAATGATACTCCGCTTGCCGTGCTTTCCGACCAGCCACAGATTTTCTTCAACTACTTCCGTCAGCAGTTTGCTCAGGTTACCAACCCTGCCATCGACTCCATCCGTGAGAACCTCGTGATGAGTCTTACCGAGTATATCGGCCGTGTAGGTTCCGGCATTCTGAACCCGGACGAAAGCAACTGCAAGATGGTTCGCTTGCCACATCCTATCCTGACCAATACCCAGCTGGATATCCTTCAGAATATCCGCTACAAGGGATTCAATACCGTAAAGCTTCACATGATTTTCGAAACCGCCAAGGGCGAAGAAGGACTTCACGAGGCTTTGGATGAACTCTGCAAGCAGGCTGCCCAGAGCGTGGATGATGGCTATAACTACATCATCCTGAGCGACCGTGGTGTGGATGAAACTCATGCCGCCATTCCATCTCTGCTCGCCGTAAGCGCCGTACATCATTATCTGATTGATGCCGGCAAGCGTGTGCAGACAGCCCTCATCGTTGAGAGCGGTGAGATTCGTGAGGTAATGCACGCAGCCCTGTTGCTGGGTTACGGTGCATCAGCCCTCTGTCCATATTTGACATACGCCATCCTCGACGACCTGGTCAAGAAGGGAAAGATTCAGGAGGATTACCATACAGCCGAGCAGAACTACATCAAGGCTGTAAAGAAGGGCTTGTTCAAGATTATGGCTAAGATGGGTATCTCTACCATCCGAAGCTACCGTGGTGCCAAGATCTTCGAGAGCATCGGCTTGAGCGAGAGTCTGCTGAAGAGCTATTTCGGAACAGAGGTGAGCACCATCGGCGGTATCGGACTCGAGACCATCGCCCGTGATGCCATTCGCCTGCACGACAAGGCATTCGAGACCAAGAAGCTCGACTTCCTGCCAAGCATGGGACAGTTCCACTACCGCAAGGACGGTATCAAGCACGCTTGGAACCCAGAGACCATCGCCACCCTGCAGCTCGCAACACGCAAGGGCGATTACGATCTCTTCAAGAAATATACACATCTCGTTGACGAAAAGCAGGAGCCTATCTTCATCCGCGACTTCTTCAGCTTCCGCAAGAATCCTATCTCTATCGATAAGGTGGAGCCAGTAGAGGAAATTGTCAAGCACTTCGTTACCGGTGCGATGAGTTTCGGTGCCCTCTCCAAGGAGGCTCACGAGGCAATGGCACTCGCCATGAACGCCCTCGGTGCTCGAAGCAATACCGGTGAAGGTGGTGAGGATAACGAGCGATTCCATTCTACACAGGATGGCATCAGCCTCTCAAGCAAAACCAAGCAGGTGGCTTCCGGTCGATTCGGGGTGACTACAGAATATTTGGTAAATGCAGAGGAAATCCAGATCAAGGTGGCACAGGGTGCTAAACCGGGTGAGGGTGGTCAGTTGCCTGGCTTCAAAGTCAACGAGGTCATCGCCAAGACCCGTCACTCTATCCCTGGCATCAGTCTGATTTCTCCTCCACCTCATCACGATATCTACAGTATCGAGGATTTGGCTCAGCTCATCTTCGACCTCAAGAATGTGAACCCTAAGGCGGCTATCTCTGTCAAGCTGGTAGCTGAGAGTGGTGTGGGTACCATCGCTGCTGGTGTGGCTAAGGCGAAGGCAGACCTCATCGTTATCTCTGGTGCTGAGGGTGGTACTGGTGCCAGCCCAGCATCCAGCATGCGTTTCGCAGGTATCTCTCCTGAAATCGGACTTTCTGAAACCCAGCAGACACTGGTAAAGAATGGTCTTCGCGGACAGGTTCGCCTGCAGGTGGATGGTCAGTTGAAGAGCGGTCGTGACATCATCCTGATGGCTTTGCTCGGTGCTGAGGAATTCAGTTTCGGTACGGCAGCCCTCATCGTTTTGGGTTGTGTCATGATGCGTAAGTGTAACCTGAATACCTGTCCTATGGGTGTTGCCACACAGGATCCTAAGCTCCGTGCGCACTTCCGTGGCAGCTACAAGTACCTCATCAACTACTTCTGCTTCCTCGCTGAGGAGGTTCGTGAGTATCTGGCTGAGATGGGTTACACCTCATTGAACGATATCATCGGTCATACCGAGCTCATCGTCCGCAAGAAGGATGAGGAGATTGTTCCTACCGAGGGTGCTGATGCCGTAGAGCCAGAGGTGGCCAAGAGCATCAAGGAGAAGGCAGACTTGCTCGACTTCTCTCGCTTGCTGCATCGTGAGACAGGTCATTGCTCACTCTATCATACTACCGAGCAGATCCATGACCTCGACAATGTACTCGACCAGCAGTTGATTCGTGGTGCACAGCGTGCCATCGAGAATCAGGAAGAAGTGAACCTCGATTTTGCCATCAAGAATACCGACCGTGCTGCCGGTGTGATGCTGAGCGGTATGATTGCCAAGAAATATGGTGAGGCTGGTCTTCCAGACAAGACCGTGAACGTGAAGTTCAAGGGTTCTGCAGGTCAGAGCTTCGGTGCCTTCCTGGTGAAGGGAGTAGATTTCAAGCTCGAAGGTGAGACCAATGACTATTTCGCCAAGGGACTTTCAGGAGGTCGTATTTCCATCCTTCCTCCTATCCGCAGCAACTTCTCTGCCGAGGATAACATCATCGCCGGTAACACCGGTCTGTATGGTGCCACAAGCGGTGAGTTGTATATCAATGGTAAGGTAGGCGAGCGCTTCGGTGTTCGTAACTCCGGTGCCATCGCCGTGATTGAGGGTGCTGGCGACCACTGCTGCGAGTATATGACAGGCGGTAGAGTAGTAGTGCTCGGTGAAACCGGTCGTAACTTCGCCGCTGGTATGAGTGGTGGTGTTGCCTATGTATGGGATAAGAACCACAACTTCGATTACTTCTGTAACATGGATATGGTGGAGATCAACCTCGTGGAGGACAGTACCTATCGCAAGGAGTTGCACGAGCTGATCCGTCAGCATTATCTCTACACCGGCAGTAAGCTTGCCCGTACCATGCTCGATGACTGGAACCACTACGTAGAGGATTTCATCCAGGTAGTGCCAATTGAGTACAAGCGAGTTCTCCAGGAGGAGCAGGTAAAGAAGTTGCAGCAGAAGATTGCGGATATGCAGCGAGATTATTAACATTTAACTTTGAACTTTGAACTTGAAACTTTGAACTTTATGATATGCTTCATGGAGTTATAGCTCTCGATACTAATCATAAAGTTCAAAGTTCAAAGTTCAAAGTTCAAAGGGAACAAAGTTTAAAGTATCAAGATGGGAAATCCAAAAGCATTTTTGACTATACCTCGCAAGGAAGCAGGTTATAGACCAATTCACGATAGAATCCTCGACTTCAGCGAGGTAGAACAGACTTTGAATAGCAACGACCGCCGACAGCAGGCTTCCCGTTGCATGGATTGTGGTGTGCCTTTCTGCCACTGGGCTTGTCCGCTGGGCAACAAGGCACCGGAGTGGAACGATGCCCTCTACAAGGGCGACTGGGAGTTGGCTTACCGTCTCATCAATTCCACCAACGACTTCCCGGAGTTCACAGGACGCATCTGTCCTGCACTCTGTGAGAAGGCGTGTGTACTGAATCTCATGGATCATGAACCAACCACCAACCGTGAGGATGAGTGCGCCATTGTGGAGCACGCCTTCTCTGAGGACTATGTTCATGTTGAGATTCCGGAGCGTAATGGCAAGACGGTGGCTGTCATCGGTGCCGGTCCTGCGGGATTGGTTGCTGCCAACCAGTTGAACCACAAGGGATATAAGGTAACAGTCTTCGAGGCGCGTGAGAATGCCGGTGGCTTGTTGCGTTACGGTATTCCTAACTTCAAGCTCAACAAGAGCATCATCGACCGCCGTCTCCGTCTTCTCGAAGAGGAGGGCATCGAGTTCAGATACAACCAGCATATTGACGTTACTATGTTGCCGGAAGGCTTTGATGCCTACGTGGTATCTACCGGTACGCCGACAGCCCGCGACCTGAAGATTCCTGGAAGAGAGCTGAAGGGTGTTTATTTCGCCCTCGAACTGCTTTCTCAGCAGAACCGTATCCTCGCCGGTATGGAGTTCTCCAAGGACGAACTGGTCAACTGCAAGGGCAAGGATGTATTGGTCATCGGTGGTGGTGATACGGGTTCCGACTGCATCGGTACCGCTCACCGTCAGGGTTGCAAGAGCGTAACCCAGATCGAGATCATGCCTAAGCCTGTAGAAGGCCCTGAGGATCCTAAGAATCCTTGGCCAAACTGGCCTCGCACCCTGAAGACTACCTCCAGTCATGAGGAAGGCTGTACCCGCCGCTGGAACATCAACTCTTTGGAGTTCCTGGGAAAGAACGGTAAGCTGACAGGCGTGAAGGTTCAGCCTATCGACTGGAAGCCAAACCCAGAGGGCGGTCGCCCATTGATGGTAGAGGCAGGCGAGCCGGAAATCATCAAGGCAGAGGCTGTATTCCTGGCAATGGGCTTCCTGAAGCCACAGCAGCCTGAGTTTGCCGAGAATGTATTTGTAGCTGGTGATGCAGCCAGCGGAGCTTCTCTGGTGGTTCGTGCCATGGCAAGCGGTAGAAAGATTGCTGCTCAGGTAGATAAGTTCCTGAATAAGTAATATTCGGTTATTTTTAACTATAAGTGTAGGGAGGTAAACCTTGTGACGAGGTAAGCCTCCCTTTTTTGTGCTCGGTAAGTGACTTACTTACGGGTGCTAAGTGACTTACTTACGGGTGCTAAGTGACTTACTTACGGGTTCTAAGTGACTTGCTTACGAGGTCTAAGTAAGATACTTATGGTGCTAAGGCGACTTGTCCCGGAATGACAGAGTGACACCGGTGACAGCATTTCCTTAAAAAATCTCTCGCGTAGGCGGGCGGGAGGCTGATTTAGAAAATTTTTCCTGCCCGCCCGCGCGTAGGATTTTTTTAGAAAACAGGTGTCACCGCCGTCACCTGTGTCACCAAGTCTCTCTTTCTTTTCCTCTTCTTTTCTTTATTTAATTAGACAACTGAAGTGTCTTCTTGTTTGGGTGGTTGATGTAAGTCAAGTTGGTTGACAAGGATATTTTTCGTGTAAACGTTATTATTGTGATAAAATGGAGGAGAAAAGGGGGAGAAAAGAGGGGATAATACTTAAAATATTTAAAATTTAAGGCATTTTGCTAAAAATAATGGGGAGAAAAGTTTCTAATTCAAAAAAAAGCTTTACCTTTGCAGCGGTATATACATTTTGGTAACGATAAAATTGGAAACTAAGAATGATAAAATGATAAAAAGGAGAGTGAAGGCAAGACCTAAGTCAACAACATACACTGGCTACTTCGTCGAGCTTGACCTTTCTAAAACATATAATGAGTTAGACAACATAAGTTTAATTAAATTTTTTTATAAAAAATGAAAAGACAATTAACTAGTATTTTGCTCTTCTCTGCCCTCTTGGTGGGTGGAGCTAGCACTTTCGTGTCTTGTACAGACCACGAAAGCGACAGTGCTTACAACACTAGCGTTTCTCTTGCTGACGCTATCGCAAAGCAGAAGGCTGAATTGACAACTCTCAATCAGTGGTTGGGTGACTTGAAAAATAAGTCATCATTGGGAGATGCTATCGACGGTCGTATTCAGGAAAACAAGCAGGCTATTGCAGACTTGTTGGATGATACTTTCGTTACTTACGGTAAGTTGAACGCTGCTATTGAGGCGTCTAAGGCTTATCAGGGTCTTAAGAGCGAAATCGCAGCTGTAGAGAAGTTGCGTGCTACAGATTCTCTGGCTTTTGCTAGAATGGATAGTACTTTGCAGGCTAAGATCGATACTCTCGGTACTAAGGTGAACTCTATCGAAGAGATGCAGGACAAGATGAAGACTGCTCTTGATTTCCTCGTAAACAAGAATCTTTCTAACATCGCTATCAACGCTACAGAGAACCCTGTAACAGGTTACTGGAATGCAGCATTCCTCGGTTCACAGTTGAACTTGATTTCTTCTTTCTACGGTGTTGCTGTAGAAGGTAACGATGATTGGGGTGTAAAGAAGCCTAATCAGGTGCTCGGTAAGAATGGTAACGCTGGTTATATCTATGTTTCTTTGAACCCAACAGAGTTGGATCCTTCTTTGGTACAGGTAGAGTTGGTTAACTCTCAGGGTGAGCCAGCTAAGGGCTTTAAGCTCGGTGCTATCGAGAATACTGATAAGGTGTTGACTTACGGTTATACTCGTGCTACATCTAAGAATGGTTTCTATCAGATTCCTGTAATTGCTTCTGATCCTCAGAATGATGATTTCGCTTTGGATAAGGGCTCTTTGAAGGAGGCTGCTAAGACTGTTCTCGGCGAGTTGAAGGATCCTAAGGGTAACGATTTGGATTTGAGCAAGATCGCTGCTGCTTTGTATAAGAACAACCTCAATAACAAGTTGACAGCTTACACTGTTAAGGCTACATACTACTTGTATGATGCTGAAAAGGGTGAGATGGTTAAGAAGACTCAGGTTGCTCCTGCTTACAACTTGGCTGCTTTCGCTATCAAGCCAGTTTCTTTCAAATTCTTGGAGGGCAATGCTAACCTCGATAAGCTCTCTGGTTGGGCTGTTGAGAACTTCCGATTGCCTTCTTTGTCAACAGAGTTGGAGAAGATTGCTAAGGCTCTTGATGTTAAGATTACTTACGATAAGGCTGATGAGTTCTATACTTATACTTTGATCGCTTCTAACACTATGTTCTGTGAACAGGTAGGTAATAATGTTGTTATTTATAACGATGCTAAGGTAGCATGGGATCCTTCAGGTTACGACTATAAGGTAATCGAACGTGGTCATGTATATAAGACTTTGGAGAATTCTACTCTTGAGACACAGGTTTTAGCTGTGGATGATGACGGAGTAGGTGAGAGAATTTATTCTATCAAGACAAAGGATACAACAATTGCTGACCTCCTTGCTTCTGCAAACGAGCAGATTGCAAATAAGTTGCAGCCAGTTAAGAATGTTCTCAGCAATGTTAATGCTAAGTGGGAGAATGTAATCGCTAAGGTTAACCCATTGTTGAAGAAGGTTTCTTCTAAGATTGGTAGCGCTAATAAGATGTTGCAGCCAACTATCCTTTATTTGGATCAGAATGGTAACCCTAACACTCTTAGCACAATCGGTGGTCGCCTCGGTACTCGTTTCGTAGGTACAGGTGCTACTACTCTCTATGCTACATCTTGGACAGCTGAGCTCTTGGCTCCTGCTTACAAGAAGTCTATCTCTGTTGTGGAGAAGAAGGGTGCTACTGTAACATTGACAAATGGTAAATCTGCTGCTGAGCCATTCGCTGGTTCTGTTAATAAGGTGATCTTCAATGCTACAAAGGCTGGTACTTACACTATCGTTTACAAGGCTGTTGACTACTCAGGTCTTGAGGCAGAAGAGAAGACATTCCACGTAGTTGTAAAGTAATTTAAGAATAACATAGTTAGTGGCAAGCTTGCTTGCCGCTAGCCAAATCTTAAAAACAATATTTTAATATAATTAGATTAAAGATTATGAAATTAAATAAGGTAATACTGTCAGGTGTTGTTGCTTTGAGTTGCGTTAGTGCGTCAGCTCAGGAAGCAGATAAGACTGTAAATGTCTTCACTCCACATTGGTATGCACAGGCTCAGATTGGTGGCCAGTACACATTGGGTGAGATTGGTTTCGGTAAGTTGTTGTCTCCAAATGCTCAGGTAGGCGTAGGTTATAACTTCAATCAGGTTGTAGGCGCTCGTCTTTCTTTGAATGCATGGCAGAGCAAGGCTGGTCAGAACGTGGCTGGCAACGTTTACAAGTGGAAGTGGAACTATGTAGCTCCAATGGTTGACGCTACATTCAACCTCACAAACCTCTTCTGCGAGTACAACCCAGACCGTTTGGTTGAGGTTGGCGTATTCGGTGGTATCGGCGCTAACATCGCTTGGGGTAATGACGAGGCTGCTGATGCTAAGGCTGCTATCTTGAAGAGTGAAGCAGCTACTGAAGCTCTGAAGTACGGTGCTACTCCATTGGAGAACCTTTGGGATGGTACAAAGACTCGTTTCGTTGCACGTGTAGGTGCTAACGTTGACTTCCGCGTAAGCGATCGCGTTAAGTTGGGCGTTGAGCTTTCTGCTAACACATTGAGCGACAAGTACAATTCAAAGAAGGCTGGTAACCCAGACTGGTACTTCAACGCATTGGTAGGTGTAAAGGTTGCTCTTGGTGAGACTCATACCACTAAGGTAATCCCTGCTCCAAAGCCAGTAGAGAAGATCATCGAGCGTATCATCGAGAAGCCAGCTCCAGCTCCAGCTCCTAAGGTTGAGTCTAAGGTAGTTGAGGAGAACTTCCGTCGTGATATCTTCTTCCCAATCGGTAACTCTAATATCGCTAAGTCTCAGTCAACTAAGATTGCTGAGATCGTAGAGTACATGAAGGAGAACCCAGATGCTAAGATCACTTTGACTGGTTATGCAGATAAGGGTACAGGTTCTGCTGCATTCAACGATAAGATTGCTGCTCGCCGTGCTCAGACTGTTTACAATACACTCGCAGCTAAGGGTGTTGCTAAGAGCCGCATGATCAAGGAGTCTAAGGGTTCACGCGTTCAGCCTTTCGAGGAGAACGATATGAACCGTGTTACAATCTGTATTGCTAAGTAATTTAGCTCTATATAGAATTAAATAGTTCATTAAACATTATAACCGATCTTCATTCTTACTATGTAAGCTTTTGAGACCGGTTATTTTTTTTGTAACTAAACAGTATTAGAATGAAGAAAAGATTGTTTCTGCTCCTCTTGGGTTGTGCTACCATGCTCGGTGCTCAGGCGCAGTTGAGTGGTGCTGGCTACTACCGTGTGAAGAATGTTTCTACCGGTAGATATATGTCGCTTTCCGACAACCATAGTAGAGGAGTCAACTTCGCTTCTACCAGTGTGGATTGTGGTGCCATGGCTACTAGCTCTATTTGGGAGGACATCTCGCATGACCCGGGAAGCGTGTTCTATCTGGATCATATCAGCGGTGAAAGCTATAATGTGGTTGGTCAGGGTACCAGTCTTTACGGCATTATCCAGTATTACATCTACCTGACTCCAGTTGGCAAATACTACAAGGCATGGCAGCAGGATAGTGGTCAGCGTATTATGCTTACCGATAAGAAATCTAGTAAGGCGGAAAGTTATGTAACTACTACGGGTACTTATAGTACTTGGAATATTACACCTATTAATACTTCCGATAACTATATTGGTGTAAAGCCAACCGTTACGGTTGGCGATAAGCATTATGCTGCCGTCTTTGCCGGTTATCCTTATACGCTGGGTGCTGGTATGAAGGCATACTATGTAACTAAGGTGATTGAGAAGGAAGGTGTGATCATCATCAAGGAGTTGACAGGTACCATTCCTGCAAAGACCCCAGTGTTGATTGAGTGTGCTTCTACAGATGTCAGCAAGAATCAGGTAACACCTGTTGTTAGCGATGCAGCTGTGCCATCTGATCTGGCTTCCCAGGTGAAGGGAGTTTATTTCTGTATCGGTAATCCTTGGTCTGGTCATTTCAACTCTGTGAAATTTGATGCTTCCAGCATGCGAGCATTCTCAGCCAACTCTTATGGCTATATCGCTATGACTACCTCGAAGGATGCGCTCACTTCTGTGAATATCGATCAGGAGGATAGTAATGGAGATAACTTGAGCGTTCTGGCTATCCCTGCCAACAGCTGGTATCTCTCTGTATCATCTTCTGCTCCATCCGAGATGAAGATGGTTACCGCCGAGCAGTATGCTACAGGCATTAAGGACATCACCGTGAAGCCTGCCTCATTATATAATGTATATACCCTAGAAGGTGTGCAGATTAAGAAGAATGCAACTTCTATCAGCGACTTGCATCAGGGAATTTACATCATAAATGGCAAGAAAGTCATTATTAAATAAATAAAAAGCCCTAAACTCTTGTGAGTTTGGGGCTTTTTGCGTAACTTTGCACCGTTTTTTAATGAAAATCAAAAATTTATGAGAAAATATGTAATTGCATTGGCAGCAGCGCTGCTGCCAACGATGGGTATGTTTGCCCAGACATTTAGTGAGCCTTGCATCCCTGGCAAGGTGTACACCAAGAGTATTGACGCTTCCGTGACGGTGGGTACAACCGGTGTCGGTGTGGATGTGGCTGTGCCACTGAATGATGTATTTCAGGTTCGTACGGGTTTCTCCTTTACTCCCCGTGTGCATGCTACCATGAACTTTGCGGTGCAGGTGGGTGATGAGAAGGAGAGTGAGCAGGTGCAGGCGGAGAAGTTCAATCGCCTCGCTGACATGCTCGAGGAATATACCGGTACCCGAGTAGGAAATAGTATCGATATGGTGGGTACTCCTACCATGAACAACTTCAAGTTACTCGTAGATGTTCATCCTTTCCGCAACAAGAACTGGCATTTTACTACCGGTTTCTATTGGGGACCTTCACAGGTTGCCAAGGCTCAGAATGCGGTCTATGATGGAACCTCTCTGGTAGCTGTAAGTATGTACAACAACCTCTATGAGCGTGTGATGACCTCTCATGAAACTCAAGTTCCTTATATTATGGTAGGCGATCAGGGCTTGGTTGCGAGTGATGAACTCTATGAAAAGTTTAAGAATTATGGCAGAATGGGTGTAACCCTGGGCGAGCGCAAGGATGGTACTCCATTCCGTCTGGAGCCGGATGCTAATAATAATGTATCTGCTACCATCAAGGTAAACAACTTCAAGCCTTATTTAGGTTTCGGTTATGGTGGCAAGCTTTTTAAGAATAGCGACGATTATTATGTTTCCTTCGATGCCGGTGTTTTGTTCTGGGGTGGTACTCCAAAGATCATGACCAACGATATCCAGAAGGTTACCTTTACAGCTAACGAGGATTATACAGAGGCGGTGAAGCATGTAACCACAGAACCAGGTGTGGATTTGGCAAAGGATGTGAAGAACGTGCCGGGTAAGGTAGGCGACTATGTGAAGCTCTTGAAGAGCTTTAAGGTTTATCCTGTAGTAGAACTTCGTTTGACCCGCCGAATCTGGGTGAAATAAGGTAGGATGTGTGCCTACACATCCAGATAGCTTAAAAATGGCGATTTGGGGCGAAAATGGGCGATTTAAGGCGTAAAAGTGTTTAAGACTGTTAAATAATGGCGATTTTTGAAACTTTTTCCTCAAAACATTTGGTGGAATGAAAAATAGTTAGTACTTT
>OLYR01000119.1_pt1 | contig 17096 bp, 13 predicted proteins | sample 1644301 | NCBI WGS metagenome assembly OLYR01 (sample SAMEA103958141, study PRJEB25191) | human gut metagenome | biome: human-associated habitat [ENVO:00009003]; feature: intestine environment [ENVO:2100002]; material: feces | place: Germany | collected 2013/2015
AACTCCGACCTCTGCGCCATGGTAACATCCAGTGCATCCTCGACACCGGTGCAGTTGATGGAAATTTTGCGCCCATCCCGGAGCAGCAGCTCCACACAGCCGGTGCCCATGTTAAACTGACAGGCTCTTGCATCGTACTTCATAATCTTGCGTCCCTTCTGCCTTACGGCACTCTTACTGTTGTGACCTTCGTGATACGGTCTTTCTTCTGATAAGGTTTTGGACACACAGCCGTAAGGGAAGAGCCATTGTTCTCGTTTCCGAAGAAAACAAAAAATCCGAGCCCTTCTCCTATCGAGAAAAGGTTCGGATTTTCATGGTTTGGTGCGAGTAGTGATACAGCATTCTTTGAAAACCATCGTAGTACAATTTGTTTTTGAGGTCATCGGATAGCAACTTGCTTGTATCGCACCCCGATGGGCGGCTGTATTGAAAAAACAGTTGCCTTTTATATACCACACAACCTAAAAATTATCAAGTACGCGCAGCGTTCACTTCTCCCATCACCGGGAGCAAATGGACGCTGCTTTTTTTGTTTGCAACGAAAGGAGGCATCCGTGAAATGGCAGTATTTCGGGTAGAAAAGAACAGCGGCTATACGGTCATGTCGAACCATCACCTGCGGAACCGAGCCTTGTCCCTGAAAGCCAAAGGCCTACTCTCCCAAATGCTCTCCCTGCCGGAAGATTGGGACTACACCCTGCAAGGGCTGGCCCGTATCAACCGGGAAAGCATAGACGCGATACGGCAGGCCATCCGGGAACTGGAACAGACGGGCTACATCCAGCGTTCCAGAGAACGGGATGAGAAAGGGCGGCTGCGCGGCGCAGACTATGTGATCTTCGAGCTGCCGCAGCCCGTTCCTGCATCGGTTTCACCTACATTGGAAAATCCAACGTTGGAGAATCCCACGCAGGAAAACCCTACGTTGGAAAATCCAATGAAATTAAATAAAGATAAACTAATTACAGAAAAACAAAAGAAAGAGGGATTAAATACCGATTCCCTTCCTATCCATTCCCCAAACCCCTTGCCTTTGAATGAGGACGAGACAGTGGCACCGCCGCCGGAACGGGCAGGAAGCCGAAAGAAAGCGGCCTATCAAATCTACCGGGACCTGATTTTAGAGAATATCGAGTATGACACCCTCACCCAGAATCCCCGGATAGACCGGGAACAGCTGGACGAGATCGTGGACATCCTGCTAGAAACCGTCTGCACCAACCGCAAGTCCATCCGGGTGGCCGGGGACGATTACCCGGCAGAGTTGGTCAAGGCCAAGTTCCTGAAACTGGACAGCCATCACATCGAGTTCGTCATGGACTGCCTGCGGGATAACACCACCAAAGTCCGCAACATCAAGCAATACCTGCGGGCCATGCTTTTTAACGCGCCCAGCACCATCAACAGCTACTATGCGTCCCTTGTGGCGCACGATATGGCGCAGCCTGATTGGGGCCGCCCGCCCAACAACTGACCGAAAGGAGCGTCCACCCATGAGAACCCTTTACCTGCGGCGGCTGGTGGTTCCACCCTAGCTGCCGCTCTGAATTTTCTGCAACAAGGAGGGATTCATATTGCAGGAAGAAGTCACCCAGAAAACCATTGCCCTGTCCATGAAAACGGGCAAGCTCACCGCCCAAGCGTTGCAAGCTGCCCTGAAAAAATATTTGCAGCACTGGGCCAAGGGGCCAAAGCTGCATCACGGCAAGCAAAGCCTGAAACAGCTGAAAGCCCACGGCGCGTCCCTGACCAACATTGAAGTCACGGAGGCGAACATCGGGGCGTTCAAGCCCTGCGCCAAGAAGTACGGCGTGGACTTCACCTTGCGCAAGGACAAGACCACCCAGCCGCCCCATTACATCGTGATCTTCAAGGCCAAGGATGCAGACAATCTGGAACAGGCGTTCCGAGAGTTCACGGCCAAAACGCTCTCCAAGGAGCAGCGGCCCTCTATCCGCAAGGTGCTGGCAGCAGCCAAGCAGAAAGCCGCCCAGCAGCCGAAACGTGCGAAGGAAAAAATCAAGCAAAGGGGGCTGGAACGATGAAGCCTGAACTGAAAAAGCTGCTGTTGCTGAATCTGCCGTATCTGATGTTCGTGTACCTGTTCGCCAAATGCGGGCAGGCGTACCGTCTGGCTGCGGGCGCGGATGCTTCGGCCAAGCTGCTTCACCTGACGAACGGCATCTCTGCTGCCTTTGCAAACCCGCTGCCCAGCCTGCATCTGTTTGATTTGTGCGTGGGCGTTGTTGGAGCGGTGGCTGTCCGGCTCATCGTGTACAGCAAGGGCAAGAACGTCAAGAAGTACCGCAAGGGCGAGGAATACGGCTCTGCCCGATGGGGCACCGCCAAAGACATTGCCCCCTACATCGACCCCAAGTTTGAAAACAACATCCTGCTGACCCAGACCGAACGCCTGACCATGACTGGGCGGCCCAAAGACCCCAAGACAGCCCGGAACAAGAATGTGCTGGTGATCGGCGGCTCCGGCAGCGGCAAGACCCGCTTCTATGTGAAGCCCAACCTCATGCAATGTTTCCCCACTTCCGACTATCCCACCTCATTCGTGGTCACAGACCCGAAAGGCACACTGGTTCTCGAAACAGGCCAAATGTTCCAGCGGGCAGGCTACCGGGTGAAAATCCTGAACACGATAAACTTTTCCAAGTCCATGAAGTACAACCCGTTTGTTTACATCCACTCGGAAAAGGATGTGCTGAAGCTGGTGAACACCCTGATTGCCAACACCAAGGGCGAAGGTGAAAAATCGGCGGAAGATTTTTGGGTGAAGTCGGAACGGCTGTTCTACACGGCTCTGATTGGCTACATCTGGTACGAGGCCCCGGCAGAAGAAATGAACTTCACCACCCTGCTGGAAATGATAAATGCCAGTGAAGCCCGCGAGGATGACCCGGACTTTCAAAGCCCGGTGGACCTCATGTTTGAACGGCTGGAACAGAAAGACCCGGACCACTTTGCTGTCCGCCAGTACAAAAAGTTTTTGCTGTCGGCGGGCAAGACCCGTTCCTCCATCCTGATAAGCTGCGGTGCCCGTTTAGCCCCATTTGACATCCGGGAAGTGCGGGAACTGATGGAGGACGATGAAATGGAACTGGACACCATTGGGGATGAAAAGACCGTGCTGTTTTTGATTATGAGCGACACAGACACTACGTTCAACTTCATTCTCGCTATGCTCCAAAGCCAGCTTATCAACCTGCTGTGTGACCGTGCGGATGATAAATACGGTGGCCGACTGCCTGTCCATGTACGGCTGATTCTGGACGAGTTCGCCAACATCGGACAGATTCCCAACTTCGACAAGCTGATCGCCACCATCCGCAGCCGGGAAATCTCGGCATCCATCATTTTGCAGAGCCAGTCGCAGCTGAAAGCCATCTACAAGGATGCGGCCGAAATCATTTCGGACAACTGCGATTCTGTTCTCTTTTTGAGTGGGCGGGGCAAGAATGCCAAAGAGATCTCCGATGCGCTGGGGAAAGAAACCATCGACAGTTTCAACACCAGCGAGAACCGGGGTTCTCAAACCTCCCACGGACTGAACTATCAAAAATTAGGAAAGGCGTTGATGTCAGAGGACGAAATTGCAATCATGGACGGCGGCAGGTGCATCTTGCAGCTGCGGGGCGTGAGGCCGTTCTTCTCGGAGAAGTTCGACATCACCAAGCACCCGCACTACAAATACCTTGCGGACGCGGACAAGAAAAACACCTTTGATGTGGACAGGTTCTTATCCACCCTGCGCCGGAAACGGCAGCAGGTAGTCGCACAGGACGAAAGTTTTGACCTGTACGAAATCGACCTGTCGGATGAAGATGCAGCCGCCGAATGAGGCGGCATTTTTTGAAAAAATTTTTGAGTGCCGCAGAACAAGCGGCAGAAAGTGAGGACCTTATGGAATTTTTCAACAGCGCAGTCGATACTTTGCAGACGATCGTGGTCGGTCTGGGCGGTGCCCTGTGTGTCTGGGGCGGCATCAACCTGTTGGAGGGTTATGGACAGGATAACCCCGGCAGCAAGAGCCAGGGCGTGAAGCAGCTGGTCGCGGGCGGCGGCGTTGCCCTGATCGGCGTGACCCTTGTCCCGCTGCTGTCCGGGCTGCTGGGCTAAGCCCTGCATCGCTGTCCACAATTTTCCGAACGACTAACACTTAAAATCCTACTCCGCGCTCTCCCGCTCACATGGGAGGGCGCGGGAAAGGAGGTATCTTTGCTTGATTAGTGAGATCATCGAAAAATGGATAAAGGGCATTTTGATAGATGGCATCACGGGCAACCTCTCCGGCTTGTTCGATAACGTGAACGCCAAGGTGGGCGAAATCGCTTCGGATGTCGGCTCTACCCCGCAGGCGTGGAACAGCGGCATTTTCAATATGCTGCGTAGTCTTTCCGAAACGGTGGTGCTGCCCATTGCAGCGGCTATCCTTGCCCTTGTGATGTGCCATGAGCTTATCCAGATGATTACCGAAAAGAACAATATGCACGACTTCGATAACTTCCATGTTCTTCCGCTGGATTTTCAAGTCTGCTTTTGCCATCCTCATTGTCAGCAACACATGGAATATCGTTATGGGTGTGTTCGATGCCACCCAGAGCGTTGTCAACCAAAGTTCCGGCGTTATCATCGGTGAAACGTCCATCCACTTTGACCGCCTGATACCCGGACTGGAATTTCAGCTAGAAAGCATGACCATTGGCAGTCTGCTCAGCCTGTGGTTCCAGACCCTTGTAGTGGGCCTGACCATGAACATCCTGTCCATCTGCATCTTCCTTGTGACCTACGGCCGCATGATTGAGATTTACGTTGTGACCGCACTGGGGCCTATCCCGCTGGCGACCATGGGCAGCAGCGAGTGGCGCAGCACCGGGCAGAACTATTTGAAATCGCTTTTGGCGTTAGGCTTCCAAGCGTTCCTGATTATGATTGTCGTGGGCATTTACGCGGTGCTGATACGCAACATTTCAGGTGCAGCGGACATTGCCGGGGCCATCTGGGGCTGCATGGGCTACACCGTGCTACTCTGTTTCTGTCTGTTCAAGACTGGCAGCATCAGCAAGTCCGTGTTTGGTGCCCATTGAGAAAGGAGCGTTTGAATGGCGTATGTGACCGTTCCAAAAGATTTGACCCATGTAAAATCCAAAGTCTTATTCGGGCTGACCAAGCGGCAGCTGGTCTGCTTCGGCGGTGCGCTCCTCACGGGCGGACCGCTTTATTTTTTGGCCCGGAACTATCTTTCCAACAGTGCAGCGGCCCTGCTGATGATTTTTGCCATGCTGCCGGGACTGCTGTTCGCTCTGTTTGAGCGGCACGGCCAGCCCCTTGAAGTGGTGATTCAGCAAATGATTCAGTGCTGCTTTATTCGTCCCAAGGAAAGGCCCTATCAGACCAACAATGCTTACGCCGCCCTTGTGCGGCAATACCAAATGGAACAGGAGGTAAAGGCCATTGTCCAGAAAAACGATACCCCGCGAAACCGAAAAGCCCAAAAAGCTCACCCGCGCCCAGAAAAAAGAAATTGATGCCGTTATCCGCAAGTACAAGGGTGACGGCAAGCCCCGCACGGCACAGGCCACCATCCCGTATGAGGCCATCTACCCGGACGGTGTGTGCCGCATTGACCGACGCACGTTCTCCAAGTGCATTGCCTTTGAGGACATCAGCTATCAGCTGGCCCAGCCGGAAACAAGAACCGCCATCTTTGAACACCTGTGCGACCTGTACAACTATGTGGATGCCTCCATCCATGTGCAGCTGTCTTTTCTCAATCGCAAGGTTGACCCGGTGCAGTACGCAAAAAGTTTTGAGATCGCACCGCAGGGGGATGATTTTGACGACATCCGCGCCGAGTACACCGCCATCCTGCAAAAGCAGCTTGCCAGCGGCAACAACGGCATTGTGAAAACCAAGTACCTGACGTTCACCATCGAGGCCGACAGCCTGAAAACAGCACGGGCCCGTCTGACCCGCATTGGCCTTGACCTGCTGGGCTACTTCAAGACTATGGGCTGCGTGGCGCACGCTATGGACGGGCAGGAGCGTTTGGAAGTTCTGCACGGCATCTTCCACCCGGACGGCGAACCGTTCCGTTTTGACTGGGACTGGCTGGCACCCTCCGGCCTGTCTACCAAGGATTTTGTGGCCCCGTCCTCCCTCTGCTTCGGCACGGCCAAGACCTTTGGTTTGGGCGGCAAGTATGGTGCAGTGAGCTTTTTACAAATCCTTGCGCCGGAGCTTTCGGACGAAATGCTGGCTGACTTTCTCAAAACGGAAAGCGGCATTCTCGTCAATCTCCATGTGCAGGCCATCGACCAGACCGAGGCCATCAAAACCATCAAACGGAAAATCACAGACCTTGATGCTATGAAGATTCAGGAACAGAAAAAGGCTGTCCGTTCCGGGTACGACATGGATATCCTCCCCAGTGACCTTGCCACCTACGGCGAGGACGCCAAAAAGCTGCTGAACAAATTGCAGACCCGGAACGAACGGCTTTTCATGCTGACCTTTCTTGTGCTGAATGTGGCCGACACCAAGCAAAAGCTGGGCAACGATGTGTTCCAAGCCGCAGGTGTGGCACAGAAGTATAACTGCTCGCTTGTCCGGCTGGACTACCAGCAGGAGCAGGGCCTTGTGTCCAGCCTGCCGCTGGGTATCAACCAAATAAAGATTCAGCGCAGCCTTACCACCTCCAACGTGGCGGTGTTCGTGCCCTTTGTGACGCAGGAGCTTTTCCAGAGCGGCGCGGCCATGTACTACGGCATCAACGCAAAATCCCACAACATGATCATGCTGGACCGCAAGCAGGCCCGGTGTCCCAACGGCCTAAAGCTGGGTACGCCCGGCAGCGGCAAATCCATGAGCTGCAAGTCTGAAATCGTCAGTGTGTTTTTAACGACTGCTGACGATATTTTTATTTCAGACCCAGAAGCCGAGTATTATCCGCTGGTCAAGCGGCTGCATGGGCAGGTCATCAAACTTTCGCCCACCAGCAAGGACTATGTGAATCCTCTGGACATCAACCTCAACTACTCCGAGGATGATAGTCCGCTTGCCCTGAAATCGGATTTTGTGCTGTCGTTCTGTGAGCTGGTCATGGGCGGTAAAACAGGTCTGGAAGCGATTGAACGCACCGTGATAGACCGTGCCGTGAAAGCCATCTACCGCCCCTATCTGGCGAGCCCCTGCCCGGAGAATATGCCCATCCTCTCCGATTTGCGCCAAGCCCTGCTCGACCAACACTTGCCGGAAGCGGACCGGGTAGCGCAGGCATTGGACCTGTATGTGTCCGGCTCGCTGAACGTGTTTAACCACAAAACGAATGTGGACATCCACAACCGGCTTGTGGCCTTTGACATCAAAGAGTTAGGCAAGCAGTTAAAAAAATTGGGGATGCTCATTATCCAAGACCAGATATGGGGCCGCGTCACCCAGAACCGCAGCCAAGGCCGGGCCACATGGTATTTTGCAGACGAGTTCCACCTTTTGCTGAAAGAGGAACAGACCGCCGCGTACAGTGCCGAGATTTGGAAGCGCTTCCGCAAATGGGGCGGCGTGCCCACAGGTGCCACCCAAAATGTGAAGGACCTTCTTTCTTCCCCGGAGATTGAGAACATTCTGGAAAACAGCGACTTCATCACGCTGCTGAATCAGGCATCCGGCGACCGCAAAATCCTTTCGGAACGGCTGAACCTCTCCGCAGACCAGCAGAAGTACATTGACAATTCCGAACCGGGCGAAGGACTGCTGATTTTTGAAAATGTGGTGCTGCCGTTTTCCAATCCCATCCCGAAAAACACCCAGCTCTATAAAATCATGACCACCCGGCTCAGCGAGGTGGTGGAGCTATGAGCCTAACGCATTTCAGTTTGTTTTCCGGCATCGGCGGCATCGACCTTGCCGCGGAAGCAGCGGGTTTCACTTCGGTCTGCCAATGCGAGTGGGCAGCATTTCCCGCCGCTGTGCTGGCAAGCCACTGGCCGGAGGTGCCCCGCTTTCAGGACATCACCACCGTAACAAAGGAGGCTTTCTTTGAAAAAACAGGATTTCGCACCGTCACCCTCATTTCAGGCGGCTTCCCGTGCCAGCCGTTCTCCACCGCAGGGCGGCAGCGCGGCTTCCACGATGAACGCTACCTCTGGCCCGAAATGCTGCGGGTCATCCGGGAATTGCAGCCCCGTTGGGTGCTTGGAGAAAATGTTGCTGGCTTCCTCCGTATGGGGCTCGACAAAACGCTCATTGACTTGGAGCAGGCAGGTTACGATGTTCGGGTTTTCGTATTACCTGCTGCTGCCGTTGGCGCGTGGCACGAACGGAAACGGGTATTCATCATCGGCTCCGCTGCTTCCCACACCCCTTGCCAGCGACACCGGGGATGTGGGCAAGGGGCTGGACATCCAAATCTCTGCGAACGGCAGCTACCGCAAGATGAACAAGGACGGCAAGGCGTGGACGGCGCGGCTTTCCCATGTGGTCTACCGCATGACCCCCACCACGCTGGAAAGGCCCTACCTCAACCCGGACTGGGTAGAGTGGCTGATGGGTTTCCCGCGCAAATGGACGGACATTCCCTTTGGGCCGAAGAACCCGCCGACATCCCGCGTTTGACCGAAGAGGTGCCGAACCGCAGCAAGCGGATGAAAACGCTGGGCAATGCGGTTTCGCCGCCGCAGGTGTTCCCGATTCTCAAATACATTGCGGACATTGAAACGGGCCGCTGTCAGATGGGAGGTGAAGAACTTTGAAAGAATTGCAGGCAAAAGCCAAAGTCACCCAGACCATGACCCGTGACGGTCTGGTGGTGGAAAATCAAGCGGACGGCACTGTAGAGAATGTTTCCAGTCGGGAAGCGGAACAGGACTACTCCACGGATGCCGAGGGCAAGACCGAAAAAATACTGGAACGCACCGAGGACGAAAAGGACAAGCACAAGGCAAAGAAAAAAGCCAAACAAGCTGCGGAAACCGCCGAGAGTGAAGATGGTCTGCACCATTCCGCCGCCCGTCTGGAACTGACCGAAGAAGAACGGGCAGACCCGGCGTTGCAGCCGTACATCCAAAAGGCGGAAGCGAAAGCCGACAAGCTGGATGCGGCCCGCGCTGCTCTGCCCAAAAAGCGTGTCCCGGTCAAGAAAAAAGTCTACGATGCTGCCAACGGCAAGGCAAAATCCACCCTGCGCTTTGAGCAGCAGGACAAAGGCCCTCCCGGCCTGAAACCAAACCCGGCCAGCCGCCCGCTATCGGAAGCGTTGCTGTTCGCTCACGGAAAAATCCATGAAGTCGAACACGAAAATGTGGGTGTGGAGGGTGGCCACAAGGGTGAAGAACTGGTGGAGCATCAGACCGCCAAGGTCATCCGCAGCGGCATCCGGCACCACAAGATGAAGCCCTACAAGGCCGTGGAAAAGGCAGAGCGTCAGCTCATGTCTGCCAATGCAGAATACTTTTACCAGAAATCCTTGCGGGACAATCCGCAAATTGCACAGGCGGCCAGCAACCCCATTTCCCGGATGTGGCAGAAACGGCGTATCAAACAGCAGTATGCCAAAGCTGCACGGCAGGCCGGACAAGCCGCCGCGCAGGGTGCAGCCGCCACCGCAGAGAACGGTTTCCGGGTAACAAAGCTGGCAGCCGAGGGCGGCGAACGAGTGGCCGAATTTGCGGCCCGGAACTGGAAAAACATTCTGATCGTGGCGGTGTTCGGTCTGCTGGCTCTGCTCTTGATAACGGGTTTGCAGTCCTGCACCGTGATGGCGGGCACCGCTGGAACCGGCGTGACGGCATCCTCTTACTTTTCCAAGGATAAGGATATGCTGGGTGCAGAGAAAGCCTACGCCAAGCTGGAACAAAAACTGCAACGGTATCTCGACACCTACGAGGCCACCCACAATTATGACGAGTACCATTTTTATCTGGACGAAATCGAGCATGACCCCTATGTGCTGATCTCGATTTTGTCCGCGCTCCATGATGGCGTTTTTACACTGGCCGAGGTGCAGGGCGAACTTGAAATGCTCTTTGAAAAGCAGTACATCCTGACCGAGACCGTGACCATGCAGATACGTTACCGTACAAAAATGATGGTCATTATTGGCCCGTATGGTGTGCCGCAGGTTATCACCTATCAAGAACCGTATGAATACTACATCTGCACGGTCAAGCTGAAGAACAAAGATTTATCCCACCTGCCCGTGGAAGTGCTGACCGAAGAACAGCTCAGTGCCTATTCGCTCTATATGCGCACACTGGGCAACCGGCCGGATTTGTTTGGCAAAGCGCAATACCCCAATGCGTCCACCATCAAGCAGCCCACCTACTACGATATTCCCCCGGAAGCACTAAAGGATGATAGGTTTGCCGCCATGATGGAGGAAGCAACCAAGTACATCGGCTACCCGTATGTGTGGGGCGGCAGTTCGCCCAGCACCAGCTTTGATTGCAGCGGCTACATTTCGTGGGTGCTGAATCACTCCGGCTGGAACGTGGGCCGCCAGACCGCACAGGGCCTTTACAACCTCTGTACTCCTGTTTCGACGGCGCAGGTCAAACCGGGCGACCTTGTGTTTTTCAAGGGAACCTACGATACCCCCGGCGTGAGCCATTGCGGTATCTATGTGGGCAATTCCATCATGCTGCACTGCGGCGACCCGATCTCTTACACAAACCTCAACTCGAAATATTGGCAAGAACATTTTTACAGCTATGGGCGTTTACCGTGACGCCAGAAAGGATTTTGTATGGCAAAAAGACTTTCCCGCATTGAGCGCGACATTGAACGGCTCAAAGAAAAAATCAGCGAATACCAGCAGCAGTTGAAAGAACTGGAAGCTGAAAAGACCGAACAGGAAAATTTGCAGATCATTCAGTTGGTGCGCAGCATGAATATGAAGCCGGACGAGTTTGCGGCCTTCCTGCGCAGCGGTGCGCTAAACGCCGCTCCTACCGTCACCCCGTACCACAAACAGGAGGATGCCGCCGATGAAACCTGACAACTGGAACCGTTTCGCTGCCGGACTGCTGGCTATCCTGCTCTGCCTTTGCTCCTTTTCCATGCCCGCTTTCGCAAGCGGTACTGACCCTGCCCCGGAACCTCTGCCGGAGATTATCGAAGAAGAACCCACTACGGGCGGCATGGAGCCGGAGGGTGTGCCCATCACGCCCAAGGGCAATGCAACACTGGTGGATGACTTTTACGGCGACAAGCAGCTTATCACAGTGACCACCAAGGCCGGGAATTATTATTACATTCTCATTGACCGTGCCAACGAGGACAAGGAAACGTCCGTTCACTTCCTGAACCAAGTGGACGATGCCGACTTGCTGGCCCTGCTGGATGAAGAACCGCAGACCACCGAGGTCTGCACCTGCACGGTGAAATGTGAGGCAGGAAACGTGAACGAAAACTGCCCCTTGTGTGAAAAGAGCCTGCGGAGCTGCACGGCCCCGGAAGCTGTGAAAACCGACACCGAAACGCCGCAGGAAAAGCCGAAATCCAACATGGGCAGTCTGATGATTCTGCTGGCGCTGGCTCTGGCGGGCGGTGGCGCGGCACTCTATTATTTCAAGTTCCGCAAGCCCAAGGCCGATACCACCGGGCACGATGATCTGGACGAATACGATTTTGGCGAGGACGAGGATGCAGACGAGGAACCGGCTGAAATCGAGATTTATTCGGAGGACGGACAGGAGGATGAAACATGAGCTTTCAGCTGGTGATTGCCGAAAAGCCCAGTGTTGCCCGCAGCATTGCCGCCGTGATTGGGGCCACCGAAAAGCAAACCGGCTACTGGCAGGGCGGCGGGTATCTGGTCAGCTGGTGCATCGGGCATCTGGTGTCCTTTGCGGAAGCGGGCCAGTACGATGAAAAATACTGCAAGTGGAAGTATGAAGATTTGCCCATCCTGCCCCAGCCGTGGCAGTTCATTGTCCCGGACGAAAAGAAACAGCAGTTTGAAATTGTGCGCTCTCTGCTCAACTGCCCGGATGTGGACAGTGTGACCGCCGCGACCGATGCAGGCCGGGAGGGAGAACTGATTTTCCGTTTCGTCTACCAAATGGCCGGTTGCACAAAACCTGTGAAGCGGCTCTGGATTTCCAGCATGGAGGATGCCGCTATCCGGGAGGGCTTTGCAAACCTGCGCCCGGATTCGGATTATGATGCTCTGTATCAATCGGCCCTCTGCCGTGCAAAGGCGGATTGGCTGGTGGGCATCAACGCAACGCGGCTGTTTTCGGTGCTGTACCACAAGACCCTGACGGTGGGCCGGGTGCAGACCCCGACACTGAAAATGCTGGTGGACCGGGATGCAAAAATTCTGCGCTTCCAAAAAGAAAAGTATTACACGGTCGGCATCCAGTCCGGCAGCTTGAAAGCGGACAGTGGGCGCATTGCCAGCATGGACGAGGCCAACACTTTGAAAGCTACTTGTGCCGGAACATCTGCCATCTGTACTTCTATCAAGCGTGAGAGAAAGGCAGAACAGCCGCCTAAGCTCTATGACCTGACGGCCTTGCAGCGGGAGGCAAACCGTCTGTTCGGTTTCACGGCCAAGCAGACCCTTGATTACGCCCAGCAGCTTTACGAGAAGAGACTGCTGACCTATCCCCGCACGGACAGCCAATATCTGACCGAGGACATGGGCCAGACAGCACAACATCTTGTGTCTGATCTGCTGGGGCTGCTGCCCTTTGCCCAATGGATTGACTTAACCCCGGATGTGGAACGGGTGCTGAACAGCAAAAAGGTATCAGACCACCACGCCATCATCCCCACGTCCGAATTTGTAAAGCAGGGTTTCACTGGTCTTGCCGAGAGTGAATGTAAGCTGATGAACCTTGTCTGCTCCAAACTGCTCTGCGCGATAGCCGCGCCCCATGAGTACGAAACCGTGACTGCTGTGTTCTCCTGTGCAGGGAACGAGTTCGCCGCCAAAGGAAAGACTGTGCTTGTCCCCGGTTGGAAAGAGATCGACCAGAGGTTCCGCTCCACCCTGAAAGCAGACGGCGAAGAAGAAACGGAAAACCTGAACACCCTGCCGGAACTGACCGAGAGGCAGAGTTTCCGCGTAACTTCTACCGTATCGGAACACTTCACATCCCCGCCGAAAGCCTACACCGAAGATACACTCCTGTCAGCAATGGAGCGGGCAGAGGCCGAGGATATGCCGGAGGAAGCGGAACGTAAGGGGCTGGGCACTCCGGCCACCCGTGCCGCGATTCTGGAAAAACTGGTGCAAATGGGCTTTGTGCAGCGCAAGGGCAAGCAGCTTGTCCCCACCAAGGACGGCATCAATCTGGCGGTGGTTCTGCCGGAAAGCCTGACCTCTCCCGCTCTGACTGCTGAATGGGAAAACCGTCTGACCGAGATTGCCAAGGGCAATGCAGACCCGGACGAGTTCATGGCCGAAATTGAAGCGCAGGTGCGCCAGCTGGTCAAGACCTACTCCTGCATCAGCGCGGACAAACAAAACCTGTTCCAGTCGGAACGGGTCATCATCGGCAAGTGTCCCCGGTGTGGTGAAAACGTCTACGAGGGCAAGAAAAACTTCTACTGCGGGAATCGTAGCTGTCAGTTCGTGATGTGGAAGAATGACCGCTTCTTTGAGCAGCGCAAAAAGGCGTTCACACCGAAGATCGCCGCTGCTCTGCTCAAAAACGGTAAGGCAAAGGTCAAGGGCCTCTATTCCGAAAAGACAGGCAAAATCTATGATGCAACGGTGCTTCTGGCAGATACGGGAGGCAAGTACGTCAATTACCGGGTAGAGCGCAAAGAGTAAGGCAAAAATACGAGGGCCGGTTATGGTAAGGTGAAGCATTCATTTTGCCATAACCGGCTCTCTCTATCCGTAGGATAGCAAAAAAGGAGTGTGACCAAATGAGCGAATTATTTTCCATCCAGCTGCAAAATCGGCAGCAGCAAGGCAGGGATGGCGTCTGGCTGGACCTGCCTACCACAACCGAACAGGTACAAGCGGCCCTGCGGCAAATCGGCATTTCGTCCGATAATCCGCAGGGCCTTTTCATTTCCGGCTACTTTGCCGAGGAAGAAAAGCGTTTTGCGATTCCCTACAACATAGTACTGGCATCCAATGTGGACGCACTGAACTTTCTGGCCGCACAGCTGGAAACGCTTTCTGCGGGGGAACGCGCAGAACTGAACGCCGCTCTGCAAGCCCCGCAGAGTGAGCTTTCCAGCATCGGGAAAATTACAGACTTTCCCGAAAACGTGGACTATTATGTGCATCTGCCGGATGTGCGCGGCCCTGCCCAGCTGGGCGACTACTATCTGAACCGCTCCGGCATGGTGGATATGCCGGAAGAATGGAAAGGCGGCATCGACACGGCGCAGTTTGGCCGCTATGTGGCCCAGCAGGAGCAGGGAGTGTTCACCCAGTACGGCTACCTTGTTAAAAGCGGGGACGAGTGGCAGAAAGTCCATGAGGGCCAGCCTGTGCCGGAGGAATACCGGGTACTGTCCTTTCCTGCGCCGGAAGTTTTGCGAGATTCGGCCAACATCCCACCGCCGGTGCAGTCCACAACAGAACAGCAGAAAGTTATTCCCATCATCTTGAACGGCAAGGACAGCACGGAACGGATGAAAGAAATCACGGACCGTCTGGAAACAGGCATTCAAGAATTATTCGACAGTGACCGCTACAAGGCCTACCTCACCACGATGGCGAAATTCCACAATTACAGCTTCAACAACACCTTGCTGATCGCCATGCAGGGCGGGCAGCTGGTGGCCGGCTTCAACAAGTGGAAAGACACGTTCCACCGCACCGTAAAGAAAGGCGAAAAAGGCATCAAAATTCTGGCCCCTGCGCCGTACAAGGTCAAGCAGAAGACGGAAAAGCGGGACGAACATGGTAAGCCGATTCTGGACAAGGACGGCAAGCCGCTGACGGAAGAAAAGACGGTGCAGATTCCGGCTTTCAAGGTGGTGTCCGTGTTCGATGTCAGCCAGACCGAGGGCGAACCGCTGCCGACCATTGCTGTGAATGAGCTTTCTGGCAGCGTGCAGGACTACCAAGATTTTTTCAAGGCATTGGAGCAGACATCCCCGGTGCCCATCGGGTTTGAGGGCATCGAGGGCGGCGCGCATGGGTACTTTCATCTGCTCGACAACCGCATTGCCATCCAAGAGGGCATGAGCCAGTTACAGACCATCAAGACGGCTATCCATGAAATTGCCCACGCCAAGCTCCACGCCATCGACCCCAACGACCCGGAACAGACCAACCGCCCGGACAGCCGCACCCGCGAGGTGCAGGCCGAAAGCGTGGCCTATGCCGTCTGCCAGCACTACGGGCTGGACACATCCGAGTATTCCTTTGGCTATGTGGCCGGGTGGAGTTCTGGCCGGGAACTGGCCGAACTGAAAGCCTCTCTGGAAATTATCCGCAATGCGGCCCATGAACTGATCTCCGCGCTGGACGAACATCTGGCAGAACTGCGCCAGCAGCGGGAAGCAGACCTTTCTGCTGCACAGGAGACTGCATTTGTGCTGGACAGTGGCAACACCCTGTTCATCCAGACCTGCGATTCCGGCTATGACTACACCCTGTATGGCCCGGATAACAAGGCTCTGGATGGAGGCCAGCTGGACGCGCCCGGTCTGACCCTGTCGGATGCCGGGCAGGAAGCACTTAACCTGCTGGGGCAGACAGCCACGGTGTCGGAAATTCTTTTGGGCGATAAGCTGGCGGCATTCCAAGATGCAGCAGAAAAGGCCAACGAACTTCCTGCGCCTGTCAAAATTCCAGACCCTGCCGCAGAGCCTACGATCACAATTCTTTGGAGCGAAAGCGACAAGCTGCAGGACGGCGAAATCATGCCGCTGTCTGTGGCAAACCGCGTCTTTGAAGAACTGGACACCGCCCAGCACACGGACCGGGAAAAGGACGGCTACACGGGCGGCTGGTACGACAAGACCGCATTCCGTATTGATTTTACCCTGAACGGCCAACCGGACAGCTACGAGGGGCGGCAGGATTTTGGTGACGGAGAGGGTTCTTTGGTTCAGCATATCCAGAACTACCACGAATACTACGCCAAGGACGAGAACTGGAAAAATTTTGTTCTGCACAACAAAGGCCCGGAAGCGTGGGAACAAGACAAGGCAGAGCGGGAAATGGTGCTGACCGAGTTTATCCCGTACCTCAAACAACATTGCAATCTTTCGGCCATGGAGCAGGTAGCCACCGCCGCTTTGCGGGAGGGACAGAATATTTCGCCGGAACAGGCTGCCTATTACAACACTGTTGTGGCCTATGTGCAGGACTGCCGCCCGCTGCTTAACCAAGGCCAGTATAACTTGCCGGAACCGCCCAAGCTGGCTGACTTTGACCAGAGCTTGCAGGATTACAAAGCACAGGTGCAGGCCGAGATCGCGCAGGAAGCGGCTGCTGCTGGAATGACGGTTGAGAAATATGCGGCGGCAGGCTTTGAGGCACCGCAGGAGGACAGCTTTTCCATCTACCAGCTGCGCAATGAGGATTCCACCCGCGTTTACCGTTTTGAACCTTACGACCGCCTGCAGGCCGCTGGCCGAACCGTGGATAAGGCAAACTATATGGAGGTGTACGCCGCGCCGCTGACTGCTGGTACCACGTTGGAGGACATCTACCGCACATTCAATATAGACCATCCGGCAGACTTCAAGGGACACTCGCTGTCTGTTTCGGATGTAGTGGTGCTGCACCAGAACGGGCAGGACACCGCCCACTATGTAGACAGCTTCGGTTATAAGAAAGTGCCGGAATTTTTGCAGCCGGAAAACTATCTGAAAGCTGCCGAGCAGACCACCGAGCAAAACTACAACATGATTGACGGGCAGATAAACAACACCCCGACAGTCGCAGAATTGGAAGCAAAGGTAAAGACAGGAGAAACCATTTCCCTTGTTGACCTTGCGGAAGCTGTCAAGGCTGACAAGGAACGCGGCAAGGCAGTAAAAACGGAAAAGAAGCCCTCTATCCGGGCGCAGCTTAGAGCAGACAAAGAAAAAACCGCACAGAAAAGCTCAAAATTGGCTTAACCATGCGGTTTTTCATTGGCCCGCCCGGAGGGATTCGAACC
>OLYR01000124.1_pt1 | contig 16794 bp, 14 predicted proteins | sample 1644301 | NCBI WGS metagenome assembly OLYR01 (sample SAMEA103958141, study PRJEB25191) | human gut metagenome | biome: human-associated habitat [ENVO:00009003]; feature: intestine environment [ENVO:2100002]; material: feces | place: Germany | collected 2013/2015
ACCACTACAACGGAACCCGCCGCAGTGTCAAGACCCTGTCCGGTGGTGAGAGCTTCAAGGCCTCGCTGGCGCTGGCCCTGGGCCTTTCGGATGAAGTGCAGAGCGCCGCCGGCGGCATCCGGCTGGATACCCTGTTCCTGGACGAGGGCTTCGGCAGCCTGGACGAGGAATCGCTGGAACAGGCCATCCGGGTGCTGGCCGGTCTGACCGAGGGCGACCGGCTGGTGGGCATCATCTCCCACGTAGGTGCTCTGAAAGACCGCATCGACCGACAGGTGGTGGTGCGTAAAGCCCGCACCGGCGGCTCTACCGTAGAATTGGTCGTGTGAAACACCGCAGGCCTCTTTATAAGTTGCGTCTTTTCGGGGCATCCTATGGGCGGAGGTGATTTTCCAATGAGCTTGACGCCCTTTATCCGCCACGAGCTGGAACACCAGCCCGGCACTACCGCCGCACCGGAAAACAGCTGCACCCGCTGCAGCCCGCCGCTGGGCAAAGAGCCGGAGGCTCCGCCCGGCGACCCCGCTGCCCCCGGCACACAGGTGCCGCCGCAGATCGAAACACCGGGCCAGACGCCCCACCCGGACACAAACAGCGCCCCGCAGGGTGTGCCCATGACCAACGGCACCCCGGCCGCCTGTTACCAGAAGAACGCCCGGGAATTTTTGGCCGGGGATGTGCAGACCAGCGTGATGGCCCACTATGCACCCGGACTGTTCAGCACCGACCAGCACACCCATTCCTGCCATCCGGCCCCGGACGAGGATGCTTCTCAGGTGCTGAGCCTTGTGGACTGGCGTGAGGATGCACCCTACGGCTAACAAAAATTTTTCAAATTATTTTTGCTCTACCTGTTGAAATCTGCGTCCGCTTCCCTTATTATGGTAGCAAACAAAGATAAAGGCAGGTTTTGCATCATGGCAGAGATCAAATATGAAGTTGTTCAGCGCATTGCAGTTCTCTCGGAGCGTCCCCGCGGCTGGGAGCGTCAGCTGAACCTCATCAGCTGGAACGACGGCGAACCCAAGTACGACATCCGCGACTGGTCCCCGGACGGCACCCGCATGGGCAAGGGCATTTCCCTGAGCGGCGAAGAGCTGGCCATCCTCAAGGGCATTCTGGAAGATCTGGAGCTGTAAGCATGGGTGGCCGCGAAGAGTTTTTGCAGATCTGGCAGCAGCACATCACCCGCCCCGGCAGCGAAAAGCTGCTGGACTGGCTGGACCATAAGACGGATTTCTTTACGGCACCGGCCTCCACCCGGTTCCACGGTGCGTGTGAGGGCGGGCTGTGTATGCACAGCCTGAACGTCTACCATGCGCTGCACGACACCTTTTTTACCGAGGGTGACAGCGAGGAGACCTTTGCCATCTGTGCACTGCTGCACGATCTGTGCAAGGCCAACTACTACAAGCCCGGCACCCGCAACGTGAAAAACGAAGCCACCGGCCAGTGGGAAAAGGTGCCCAGCTACAGCGTGGAGGATCTGTTCCCCTACGGCCACGGCGAAAAGAGCGTGTTCCTCATCGAGCGGTTCATGAAGCTGCACATCGAGGAAGCCGTTGCCATCCGCTGGCACATGGGCGGCTTTGACGATGCGGCCCGGGGCGGCTGCTTTGCCATCTCGGAAGCCTACGACAAGTATCCCCTTGCCGTCAAGCTGCACATCGCTGATTTGGAAGCCACCTATCTGATGGAGCACCGCACCAGCGCTGTGCGCTGAAAAAACAAAAATACCCGGACAGGCACAGCAGTGCGACACTGCAGCCTGTCCGGGCTTTGTTTTGTTTAATTTTTGCGCTCGGCCTTGTTCTGGTACATTTTTTCATCTGCCTGACGGATGGCCTCGGTGAGCGGATGTACACCGCACACACCGCCAACACTGGCCGAAAGCTCCAGCTCCGGGTAGCCTTCCACTCTGGCACTCGCCGCAGCCTCCCGCACGCGCTGTATCACATGTTCCCCGGGCCGGATGTGCGGCACCAGCAGCAGGAATTCATCGCCGCCATAGCGCACCAGCACATCGGTCTGGCGCAGGTTGCTCAGGATGGACTGTGCCACGCTCTGCAGGGCCTTATCGCCCACCAGATGGCCGAACCGGTCGTTGACCTCCTTGAAGTGATCCACGTCGATCATCACTACGCCTTCCACCTGTTCGCTCTCCGCAAGGAAGCACTCGAAGTACTGGCGGGAGTATGCCCCGGTCAGCGAATCCACAAAGGCGCTGCGGTCAAAGTTGGAGCCGCGGTCCAGCAGCATCCGGCGGCCGCCCATATCCAGCCAGCGTCCGTCCGAAAGCTTGGACACCATTTCCAGCACGCAGCCGCGTCCGCCCACTTCCACATACTTTGCCATGACAAAATAAGCCTGATCGTCCTTGAACTCGATCTTGTTCAGGGATTCCTTGCGGGCAAGGGCCTTACTGGAAATGCAGTTTTCGCACCGGCCCGATTTGTTCCACACCATGTGGCAGGTGCCGGGCATCTCGGTCAGCCGGCCATCCTTGCCCAGGCCCAGCACCTTGGTGCTTTCCGGGTCCACCAGACGCACAATGTCAAAAATGCCCTTCAGGCGTTCCAGCAGTGCTTCCGGCTGGTCGCTGTTCACATCGCCCAGCATCAGCTCCTGCAGGCGGGCATGGTCATCTGTGATCTGGCCCACCACGCTTACGCAGTGGCGCACACCGGCGCGGCTCCACATGGTGTGCATCACCAGCCGGTGCAGCCGGTATTCCTGATCCACCGCGACCAGCACCGAGAATGCGGCATCCGGCTCTTCCGGCGTTGCGTCTGCAATGGCATCCAGCAGCTTGCGGCGGTCCTTGCCGGAGAGAAATGTCAGGCCCATACCCTTATCAAAGTCCAGCTTCTGGGTTCGGTTGACCGGATCCTCGTAGCGGTTCACCACGGTCACGCTGCCGCTGAGTATATCGTAATCGAACTGAATACCGCCGCGCTGCTCGGCATAAAAAGCGGTGCGCTCCCGTTCCAGATCCAGCAGGCGCTGGGCACGATCCTCACGGGGCAGAGCTTCGCGGTGCAGGATCTCCTCCGAAAGGCGGCGGGTCTCGTGGCGGAAACCGCGGTCATACTCCGAGCGCTGCAGCTCTGTGCGCAGCAACTCCGAGGATTCTTTCAGGCATTCCATCAGCAGCGGATTGAAGCTGCCGCACTCGCCGTGCAGGATCATGTCAACGGCCTTTTCGTGGCTGTAGGACTGCTTATAACAGCGCTCGCTGGTCAGTGCGTCGTACACATCGGCCAGTGCCACCACCTGTGCTGCGATGGGGATCGCATCGCCCTTCAGCTTGTCCGGGTAGCCGCCGCCGTCCCACCGCTCGTGGTGCCAGCGGCAGATAGCGTGTGCCACCTTTACCAGCGGTTCGTCCTGCCCGATGGCAAGCCCCTTCAGGATCCTGGCACCCTCGGTGGTGTGGGTCTTGATGGTGGCGTACTCTTCCTCGGTCAGGCGGCCGGGCTTGTTCAGGATTTCTTCCGGGATCATGATTTTGCCGATATCGTGCAGCGCCGATGCTGTGCTGATCAGCGAGATATCACTCTCATCCAGCTGGTAACGGTCCGTCTTCTGCACCAGCTGATGCAGGAGCAGGTCGGTCAGGGTGCGGATGTGCAGCACATGCTGGCCGCTCTCGCTGTTGCGGAACTCCACCACATGGCTCAGAATGCTGATCATCAGCACACCGTTGTGCTCTTTTTCGTACACCTGATCGGTCACAAGGCGGGTAAGGCGCTTCTGCTTTGCGTAAAGCATGAGCGCATTCTTCACCCGGCGCAGCACCATGACCCGCTCGAACGGGCGGCGGATGTAATCGGCCACGCCCATATCATAGGCGCGCTCGACGCTTCGGTTGTCCTCTGCCGCGCTGATCACAATGACCGGGATTTCCTCCTGCCATGCATAGCACTGCATCACCCGCAGCACATCAAAGCCGTCCATTTCCGGCATGATCAGGTCCAGCAGCACCAGCGCGATATCGGTGCGTCTGCGCAGAATTTCGATCGCGCGCAGGCCGTTCTCGGCTTCCAGATATTCGTAGCCCTCGCCCAGAATCTCCTTGAGCATGGCGCGGTTGATCTCCGAGTCATCCACGATCAGTATTTTCTGTTTTGGTTCCATCTCAACCGCTCCTCGCTCCTGTACTTCCGGCTGCAGGGTCTTCCGTTTCCTACCGGACCACAAAAAAAGCTGCTGCAACAGCTTTGCGCTTTGCAGCAGCTTTTCATTTCACTTATATCTGCTTTTTTTTGCAGATCATCCAGCTTTCCGTCATGCGCCCATCATATCGTCGAACCAGTTCATCAGCTCCACCGAGAGGTGCTCCAATCTGGTCTGGGGCTTCCAGTCCGGCTGAGCAGGCTGCGGAGCCTCTGGCCCGGGCTGTGGAGGCTGTTCGGCCTCCGGCTCCGGCCGCGGACTCTGCGCTGCCGATGGTTCCCCTTTTTGCGAAAAAAATTACAGGATCTGGCAAAGCAGGCAGGCCAAAACCGGAAAATCCGCGCCAGTGCTCACTTTAACGAACTAAAGACGTACAAAAGCGCTAAAAAAATTTCTTTATTTTTGGTGCGTTTGTTGAGCGGTTTACGTTTACTTTATGGGCGGAATTTGCTATTATAGTATACAAGCAATAGTGCCTTTATGGGGTTCTCCGGTCCCATGTGGGGCATATTGCCCCGCGCAAAAGGTACCAAATTCTGAATAATGGAGGAAGAAAAATGCCTAGAGCAAAGCAAACTATGGATGGCAATACCGCTGCCGCCCATGTAGCGTATGCCTACACGGACGTGGCTGCCATCTACCCCATTACCCCGTCTTCTCCGATGGCTGACTCTGTGGACCAGTGGTCCGCAGCTGGCCAGAAGAACATCTTCGGCAATCAGGTCAAGGTCGTCGAGATGGAATCTGAGGCCGGCGCTGCTGGCGCTGTGCACGGCTCTCTGGGTGCAGGTGCTGTTACCACCACCTTCACCGCTTCTCAGGGCCTGCTGCTGATGATCCCCAACATGTACAAGATCGCTGCTGAGCAGCTGCCCTGCGTGTTCGATGTTTCTGCACGTACCGTTGCTACTCAGTCCCTGAACATCTTTGGTGATCACAGCGACGTTATGGCATGCCGTCAGACCGGCTTTGCAATGCTGGTCGAGAGCAGCGTGCAGGAAGTCATGGATCTGTCCCCTGTCGCACATCTGTGCGCCATCGAGGGCAAGGTTCCCTTCCTGAACTTCTTCGATGGCTTCCGTACTTCTCATGAGTACCAGAAGATCGAGAAGTGGGATTACGCCGATCTGAAGGAAATGTGCAACATGGAGGCTGTCGAGGAGTTCCGTAAGAAGGCTCTGAACCCCGAACATCCCAAGATGCGCGGCTCCCACGAGAACGGCGACGTGTTCTTCCAGCATCGTGAGGCATGCAACAGTGTTTACAACGCTCTGCCTGCTGTTGTTGAGAAGTACATGGCCAAGATCAACGCAAAGCTGGGCACCAACTACGATCTGTTCAACTACTACGGCGCACCCGATGCTGACCGTGTGATCGTGGCTATGGGCTCCATCTGCGACGTTGCTGATGAGGTCATCGACTACCTGAACGCCAAGGGCGAGAAGGTCGGTATCGTCAAGGTCCGCCTGTACCGTCCCTGGGTCTCCGCTTCCCTGCTGAAGGTCCTGCCCAAGACCGCCAAGAAGGTGGCTGTGCTGGACCGCACCAAGGAGCCCGGCTCTCTGGGCGAGCCCCTGTACCTGGATGTTGCCGCTACCCTGCGTGAGGCTGGCCTGAACGATGTCGTTCTGACCGGCGGCCGTTACGGTCTGGGCAGCAAGGATACCCCGCCGTCCTCCATCTTTGCTCTGTTCAAGGAGCTGGAGAAGGATCAGCCCAAGGAGCGCTTCACTCTGGGTATCACCGATGATGTCACCTTCCTGTCTCTGCCGGAAGTCAAGCCCGCTCCCATCACCGCAGCTGCTGGCACCAAGGAGTGCAAGTTCTGGGGTCTGGGCGGCGACGGTACTGTCGGTGCTAACAAGAACTCCGTCAAGATCATCGGCGACCATACCGACAAGTATGTTCAGGCATACTTCCAGTATGACTCCAAGAAGACCGGCGGCGTGACCATCAGCCACCTGCGTTTCGGCGACAAGCCCATCCGCAGCCCCTACTACATCAACCAGGCTGACTTCGTGGCCTGCCACAACCCCGCTTACATCCACATGGGCATGAAGATGGTCCAGGATGTCAAGCCCGGCGGCGTGTTCATGATCAACTGCCAGTGGTCCGATGAGGAGCTGGGCCAGCACCTGAACGCCGAGGCAAAGAAGTATATCGCTGACAACAACATCCAGCTGTATACCATCAATGCTATTGATAAGGCCATCGAGATCGGCATGGGCAAGCGCACCAACACCATTCTGCAGTCTGCATTCTTCAAGCTGGCTGACGTCATGCCCATCGAGGATGCCGTCAACTTCATGAAGCAGGCAGCTCAGAAGAGCTACGGCAAGAAGGGCCAGGACGTCGTTGAGATGAACTGGAAGGCTATCGATGCAGGCGTTGACGCCATCCACAAGGTGGACGTGCCCGCATCCTGGTCCAACCCCGAGGCTGATCCCGCACCCAAGGCTCTCACCGGCCGTCCGGAGCTGGTCAAGCAGATCCGTGACGTCATGGAGCCCATTGCCCGTATGGACGGCGACAGCCTGCCTGTTTCCTCCTTCGTGGCAAATGCAAACGGCGAGTGGGAGCAGGGCGCTTCTGCATACGAGAAGCGCGGCACCGCTGTCAACGTCCCCGAGTGGGATGCTGCAAAGTGCGTTGGCTGTAACCAGTGTGCATTCGTCTGCTCTCATGCTACCATCCGTCCCTTCCAGCTGACCGCCGACGAGCTGGCAGCTGCTCCTGCTCAGACCAAGAGCCGTGACAACAAGCCTGCAAACGAGTACAAGTTTGTGATGGCTGTGTCTCCTCTGGATTGCATGGGCTGCGGCGAGTGCGTCACCGTCTGCCCCACCAAGGCCATCACCATGGTCCCGCAGGACAGCCAGGCAGATCAGCAGGCAGTGTTCGACTACTGCGTTGCCAACATCTCCAAGAAGCCTTCCAAGTTTGCTGACGATACCGTCATCGGTTCTCAGTTCAATCAGCCGCTGCTGGAGTTCTCTGGCTCCTGCGCAGGCTGTGCCGAGACCTCTTACGCTCGCCTGATCACTCAGCTGTTCGGCGAGAAGATGTACATCTCCAACGCTACCGGCTGCTCCTCCATCTGGGGCGGCACCGCATCCATCTCTCCGTACACCGTCAACAAGGACAGCGGCCATGGTCCTGCATGGTGCAACTCCCTGTTCGAGGATAACGCAGAGCATGGTCTGGGCCTGTACATCGGCCAGAAGACCATCCGCGAGAACCTGATCAAGGAGATCGCAGAGGTTGCTGGTTCCGACAAGGCTTCTGCTGAGCTGAAGGCTGCTTACGAGAAGTTCATCGCAACCAAGAACAACACCAAGGCCAACGACGAGCCCGCAAAGGCCCTGATCGCTGAGCTGGAGAAGGCTGCTGCTGCCGGCTGCGAGAAGTCTGCAGAGATCCTGAAGAGCAAGCAGTTCATCGCCAAGAAGTCCGTCTGGATCTTCGGCGGCGACGGCTGGGCATACGACATCGGCTTCGGCGGCCTGGATCACGTCCTGGCTTCCGGCGAGGATGTCAACGTCATGGTCTTCGATACTGAGATGTACTCCAACACCGGTGGACAGGCATCCAAGGCTTCCAACATTGGTGAAGTCTGCCAGTTCGCTGCTGCTGGTAAGGAGATCAGCAAGAAGAGCCTGTCCGAGATCGCTATGACCTACGGCTACATCTATGTTGCTCAGATCGCACTGGGTGCTAACCCGGCTCAGGCTGTCAAGGCCATCGCTGAGGCTGAGGCTTACCCCGGCCCGTCTCTGATCATCGGCTACGCTCCCTGCGAGCTGCACGGTGTCAAGGGCGGCATGACCAACTGCCAGAACGAGATGAAGAAGGCAGTTGAGGCTGGTTACTGGAACCTGTTCACCTTCAACCCGGCCAACAAGGCTCAGGGCAAGAACCCCTTCACCCTGACCTCCAAGGCTGTGGATAACGAGAAGTATCAGGCACTGCTGGCAAACGAGACCCGTTACAGCCGCCTGACCCGTGCATTCCCCGACCGTGCTAAGGAGCTGTTCGCACGCAACCAGGAAGTTGCAAACGACCGCTACGAGCACCTGACCCGTCTGGTCGACCTGTACAAGTAAGCAGATCCCCTGCATCCACCGGGCCGCAGCCACGGCGGCACCCAGCTCCCGCAAATGAGAGGAGCGGCTGCTCCGCACTGGCGGTTACTGCGCAACGCAGCAGTGCGAAACTGCGGCCCCGCCGCCCTGAACAGAGCATGATGAACGTGCAAACGAGCATTTGCGCAAACTTCTGATTTCATTCCCTCGCCCGCCGCGGCCCGCGAACCGCGCCGGGCAGGGTGTTTGAAATACCAAAGCGCCCGCGAGGGTCCTTGAAAGCACACCCCGCGTGTGTCAGGAGCATAAGGTCTGCTTGCAGATACCTTGTTCCGCCTGCTGCATAAGACCTGCTTTGCAGGGATCTTGCCGCAGTAAAAAACGTATATCGTTTTTAGCGCCCCGTTCACCGCAAGGTGACCGGGGCGTATTTTTTGTATAAACTCTTTCCGTAAAAATACGAAGCCCGGAACATCTGCGGATGTTCCGGGCTTTGCGTTTTTGGTGAATAAAAATTATTTATTCGATACAAATTCAATTCTGATATTCATCCCCATACCAGCCGCAAGGCGCTGCAGGGTGCGCAGAGAAGGGTTTGCGTTTCCCCGTTCCAACTTGCTGATATCGGCCTGTGCAATGCCGGTGCGCTCTGAAAGCTGTTTCTGGGTCAGACCGCTTTCCTTCCGGGCATCGATCATGGCCTGTGCAATGGTAAGCTCCGGCTGAAGAGTATCCCATTCGGCCTTAAAAGAAGGCCGTTGTAATTGTCTGTTCAAATAATTCCGAAAATCACTCATGAGGAACTCTCCTTTCGATAAAAATAGTCCGCACGATACTTTTGCGCCAGTGCAATTTCCTCCGGCGGTGTTTTCTGCGTCTTTTTGACAAAGCCATTTGTCAGGATGATCTGATGCCCGACCACAAAGAAATATAAAATGCGCGTAATATTGCTGCTTTGCTTGGCACGCAATTCAAAAATGCCGTCACCCAATGATTTTGAATAAGGTTCCCGCAGTTGTGTGCCATTGGTTTCCAACAGGGAGATCGTACCCAAAAGCTTTGCCAGCATTTTGTCGTCCAGCGTATCCAGAAAATCACGAACCGGGCAGCTGCCGTCTGCCTTATAATAAAAATTCACTTCAAAAGCAGACATTTTCGGCATCCTTTCCGTTTGGTGGTATCCTATGATTATAATATAGGATAAAACAAATATTGTCAAGAAGATTTTCTATCACAAAATCTTCCAAAAGATACCATTCCCTTTTTACAGTTTCTTCATAGCTTCTTAACGAATTCAATTGTGAAAGCTGTTATACTTTTGCCATGGGAAGCGGGGCCGCAACCGATTCCCAAGTAACATGATTCCTCCTCACACCAAGGCAATATCCAAACAAAACGCCCTTTCCGACGCGCCGCAACGTCGGAGAGGGCGTTTTGTTTCTGCCGTCCGGAACAGGGAAAGGCTTTGCAGGCGGCAAATAAAATTGCTGTAAATGCATGGTTTAGGGTTGACCCTGTTTTTTTGCGGCGCTATAATAAAAACGGTTCAATAGATTTTTGAAAAACGGGAGGTGAACGCAGAACAATGGACCCGGATCATAGTCGAAGTAGAACCACCGGCGCGGTGGATCAGAAAACAAAAACAACTGCGTTTTCCCCAACCGTTCGCCTCCTTCGCTGAGCCTTGCGGAAAAGCACCGCTTCAACGGTGCATCTTTCCGCAAAACAGAGCAGAGGAAGGCGCGGCTTTGTGTGCGCAGAATGCGGCGTTTGCGGCATTCCGGCAGGCAAGGCGGCGCGTTTTTTGTTTCCCGATCTGCTGCGTCCTCCGGATACAGGAGCTGCTCCTGTTCCGTAAAAACTGAGGAGGTACGCCCAATGGATATGGAAGAAAAGAAGCTGACGGCTGATGCTGCGGAACAGGCCCTGCCGGTACAGGAGCTGCCTGCTGATATCCCCGCCGAGGTCCGTCAGAAGCTGGCTGAAGATCTGAACGAGGAAGCTACTGAAGACCTCAAGCAGGATATGCGCGAGGCCGAAAAAGAGGAAGCCAACGACGAAGAGGTCAAGGCCAACCCTGAGATGCTCACCAAGAGCCGCCTGCTCAAGCTGCTGATCAAGAAGCAGTACGTCAAGCTGCGCGAGGTCACCGAAGAAGAGCAGCCCGCCGACCTGGCCGAACTGCTGGAAGAGCTGGACGAGAACAACCGTCTGGTGGTGTTCCGCCTGCTGAAAAAGGAAGTGGCCACCGAGGCCTTTGCCTATATGTCCGACGAAGCCCGTGACGATCTGGTCAACGCTTTTTCGGATGTGGAGCTGGTGAGCGCCATTGAAGAGATGAGCCTGGATGATGCTGCCGATCTGCTGGAAGATATGCCGGCCGGCGTGGTCAAGCGGGTGCTGGAGAAATCCTCCAAGCAGACCCGTGAGAGCCTGAACAAGCTGCTGAACTACCCCGAAAGCTCTGCCGGCAGCCTGATGACCCCCGAATATGTCCGTCTGCGCGAGGATATGACCGTGGCGCAGGCTTTTGAAGCCATCCGCAAGCAGGGCGAAAACGCAGAGACCGTGTACACCTGCTACGTGGTGGAGCGCAACCGCCTGAAGGGCGTTGTTTCTGCCCGCAGCCTGCTGCTGTCAGAGCCGCATACTCCCATCAACGAGATCATGGATGATAACGTGGTCACTGTGAAAGTGACCGACGATCAGGAGTACGTGGCCCGTGAGATGCAGCGCTACGACTTTACCGCCATGCCTGTTCTGGACAACGAGGGCATGTTCGTGGGTATCATCACCATCGACGATGCAATCGACGTTCTGACCGACGAGAGCACCGAGGATATGCAGAAGATGGCTGCTATTCTGCCGGACGACGATGCCACCACCTACTTCGGCACCAGCGTCTGGACCCACGCCAAGCAGCGCATTCCCTGGCTGCTGATCCTGATGCTGTCGGCCACCTTCACCGGCATGGTCACCACCCACTACGAGGAGGCCTTTGTGAGCCTGCCCCTGCTGGTCTCCTTCATGCCCATGCTGATGGACACCGCCGGCAACTGCGGCAACCAGATCAGCACCCTGATGGTGCGTGGTCTGGCCCTGGGCGAAGTGGAGCCCTCCGACTTTGTAAAGGTTCTGGGCAAGGAGCTGCGGGTTTCTGCCATCGTGGGCGCGGTGCTGGGCATCGTGAACGGCCTGCGCATCTACCTGATGTACACCTTCCTGTTCCCCGGCCAGTACGCCAACGTGATGGGCTATGCCATCGTGGTCAGCGTTTCGCTGTTCTTCAGCGTCATTCTGGCAAAGCTGGTGGGCGGTATGCTGCCGCTGGCAGCCAAGAAGCTGGGTGCCGACCCGGCCATCATGGCTACCCCCTTCATCACCACCATCGTGGATGCCTGCAGCCTGATCCTGTATTTCCAGATCGCACAGCTGGTGTTCCGCAATATGATGTAAAACAGGAAAACTCCCTCCGTCATGGCGTGAACCGTGACGGAGGGAGTTTTTTTACTGGGCACAGAGCGGGACGGAACACAAGCAATCGCGCGATTCCGGACGCATTCCGGAGCAAAAACGGCATGTGGAGCACTCTCTGCCGGAGAACGGCGGCAGACGGTGGAAAACCGCAGTTTTCCCCGCTTTTTCCACACGAAAAAGCGGCGTTCCCGTTCTGTGGAAAACTCTGGACTTCTTTTTTCCAATCTGGAGAGGGACCGAATCGTCAGCCGGAACGAACTGTAAAAAGAAAAGAAAATCCTTCGACTTTCTTTTATATAAAAGGCAAAGTGCCCACTTTTCTTCCCAGAAACTGGCATGAATCGCCGGGCGACATTACGGCTTGTATAAGCAAAACCAGATTTCCATGTGGAAAACCCGGTGGAAAAAGTGGAAAACCTCATGGAAAACTTGCCCTTTTCTTCACAAAAACGGTGGAAAACCCGGTGGAAAAAGTGAAAAGTTCATTCCAGACAGGAAACTCCATACACTTTCCGGTTGTGCTTTTGTGCCGCAAGATCCGCTTGACAGCTGTATTTTTGGGCGGAAGATGCGGCAGTTTTCCACACTGTGGCATTGCCTTGAATGCCCCGGCCAATCATGGTACAATAACAGCAGAAAAATGCGGCAAAACTCACCGATATCGGAATACAATGCGTTGGAGGCACCCTATATGAACAATTGGCTCAACCAGCTGGAGCGCAAATACGGCCGCTTCGGCATCCCGAATCTGACCAACATTCTGGTGGGCGGGCAGATCCTTGTGCTGGCCATCGAGCTGTTTGTCAACCAGACCGTCAGTGTCTGGCTGGCACTCAGCCGCTATTTTCTGCTGCGCGGCCAGATCTGGCGCATCATCACCTTTGCGTTCATCCCCTCTTACGGCGGCAGCATCCTCAGCGCGGTGCTGGGCATCTATTTCACATGGTTCATCGGCACAGCGCTGGAACAGGAGTGGGGCGATTTCCGCTATACGGTGTATCTGCTCTCCGGGATGCTGGGCACTGTGCTGGCCTGCCTGCTCACCGGCGTGACCGGCAGCACCTACTGCCTGTCCCTTTCGCTGCTGCTGGCCTTTGCCATGCTGTACCCGGAGGTGCAGGTGCTGCTGTTCTTTGTCATCCCCATCCGGGTAAAATACTTTGGCTTTTTTGCGGCAGCACTGTGGGTGCTCAGCTTTCTGGGTGCGCCGCTGCCGCAAAAGCTGAGCCTGCTGCTCAGCATGGCGAACGTCTGGCTGTTCTTTGGCCCGATGGCTTATCGTTCCGTCCGCGCGTGGGTACGCCGTGAGCAGTGGAAGCGGAGAAACAGAAGGTAAGGAGAAACACCATGATGCTGGACCGCATGGAGGGCAATGCAGAACTGAAAAGCAGCGTGCAGCTGATGCTGGCAGCCCGCCGCCTGACCCACAGCGTGCTGCTGGTGGGTGAGGAGGGCCTTGGAGCCGGTTTTGCGGCCCGCTGCATTGCGGCAGATTATCTTTACCCTGCAGGCGGAGCGCCCGCTGAGGCCCTTCTGCGGGGCGAATGCTGCCGTGCTGTGGGTAAGCCTGGCGACCGCGACAGCGGCCATGTGGAGACCGGCATCGTGCGTGAAGCAATCAGCGTTGCCGGTATGGGCGCAGGCGGAAAATATCTGGTCAGTCAGGTCAAGGCTATGCGCAGCGAGATCTTCAACACCAGCCTTTCGGCCGAGGGCCGTGCCGTGCTGCTCTACCATGTGGAAAAGATGAACGAGGAATCTGCCAATGCCCTGCTGAAGGTGATGGAAGAGCCGCCGGAGGGGGTGCTGTTCCTGCTTACGGCGGATTCGCTGGCAGGCGTGCTGCCCACCATCCGCAGCCGCTGCGTCAGCTTTGCAGTGGCTCCTGTCTCGCCGGAGCAATGCGCCCGCTACTGCGCCGCGCAGGGGGTGGACAAAAAGACGGCCGCGCTGTACAGCGAACTGTTCGATGGGCACATTGGCACGGTGCTTGCCGCCGCACAGGACGAAGCCCGCACCGCGCAGGTGGAAAAGGCCCTGCAGCTGGCAAAGGCCGCTGCTGACCGTGACAGCTATGCCGCAGCCTGCCTGCTGGCCGCCTACGAAAAGGACAAGGCCGGTGCCGCCGCCCTGCTGACAGACTTCCGCGCGGTGGCCGCTGCGGGCCTGCGGCAAAGCCCCCACGCACCGGTGCAGGGCATTGCCGCCCAGCGTGCCCTGCGTCTGGCCGAAGCCGCCATCCAGCGCCTTGGCGCGCAGGTGAACCCTAAAATCGTGCTCAGCGTGTTTGCGGCAAAGTTCAGAGCGTTGTAAACAAAAACTCCCCCGAAAGGCTTTTTACGGCATTTCAGGGGAGTTGATTTTTTAATGATTGGAAACAGAGGGATCGTTGATCAAACCGCTGTAATCGAAGACGCGGGAGGTGCTGCCGACCTTAACGGTAATGGTAAAGCTGCCCGTGTAAAACCGATTGAATGAAGCGGTGTTTACCGGGCCAAGGTCGATGTAGAGGGGGAAGATTTTGCTCTGACCAGCAGGAACGGTTACACTTTTAATAAAGTTGAAGCCGGTTTTGGCGTCATTCAAATCAAAATTGCCCAGACTGCACACTTTCAGACCAGATTCGGTAGCACCATTATGTTTGCAGGTAAAATTACTGGTATAAATCGTAACGGAAGAAGTTGTGTTATAGGAGTTATCAATAAAAAGGCCGGTGTAAAGATAATTATGCCGCCATCCGTCCGATTCGTAAGGAGTACGGGATGTCCACTGGCCGCTCAGAGGGCCAAGGTCTACCGTAAAGGAACCAAAGTTAGCATAAGTGCTGTTGTCAATGGTGGGCAGGGTCGGGTTGCCGGGGGTTGCACCATAACCTTCGCCGCAGCCAACCAGCATACTGCCGGCGACAGCGACCAGTGCAGCAGCACCGGTGGCCTTTAAAAAAGTACGGCGGGTGATCAGTTCAGACATAAAAATCTCTCCTTTGATTGCAGGAAATCACAAAATACAAAAGTTGATGCAAACAGAAACTCCCTCCGGCGCTTGCGGTACACCGGAGGGAGTTTCTGTTTGGGGTATTGCTTTGGTGTGAGGAGGAATCATGTGCGGAAAGACGGTTGCGGCCCCGTCTCCCCGCAAGGTATAGTATACCCGATTTTAAGTGAAAAGTCATTACATTTCTGTGAAAAAACATCCCGCAATGAACTTTTTACAAAATTCCCCCAATGATAAAAACCAAACAGCGCGGTGTACAAAAATTCTGGTATTCCAGAATGACATAAACTGCCAATTTCACTATAGCAGACAAGACCGCAGGTGTCAATTAAAATGTCGACTTTTTGGCGGAAAGACGAAAAAATGTGGCAAAAAACTGTAAAATCGGCACAGGGTCAGCCCTTGGCAAGCTCGGCGGCGTGAAGCTTGCCATGCTCCACATAGTGGGCGGCGTTGTGCAGGTTGGCCTCGACCTGGGCCGCGCTTACCTGCTTGATGACCCTTGCGGGCACGCCCACGGCTACCGAGCCGTCCGGGATGACCATGCCCTCCGGCACCAGCGCACCCGCGCCGATGATGCAGTTTTTGCCCACGACACAGTGGTTGAGCAGGGTGGCGTGCATTCCGATGAGGCTGCCGTCCCCTACCGTGCACCCGTGCACAAGGGCACCGTGGCCCACGGTGACGCTTTTGCCCAGCATTACAGCACCGCCCACATCGCAGTGCAGCACGGCATTATCCTGCACGTTGGAGTTTTCGCCAATGGTCAAAGTGCCGTCGTCGCCGCGCAGCACGGCCCCGTACCACACCGTGGAACCGGCTTTCAGGATCACATCGCCTTGCACGGTGGCGTTGGGCGCAACGAACGCAGCCCCCTCGTCGCGGGGAACTTTTCCACAAAAGGACAGAAACATTGTTAAAAACCGCCTTTCTCTCTTTCTCTTTTGGCTGGTTTATGGTATTCTTTAAAGTAGTATAGCAAGCCAGAGCCTTTCCGGCAAGTAGGAGCTGTTTCAAAACAAAAATTTTTGCCGTGCGTCGGCAAGCAGATACAAGGGGGCACGCTCATGTTCAAAAACACCATCTTCCGCCGCATGACGGCGCTGGTGCTCACGCTGGCACTGGCCGTTGCTGCTGCACTGCCGGGCCTTGCGGTATATCCCATGCCCATCCAGACCGCCAGCGAGACCGAGGCGGTGTACCTGTTCAACGCCGACACCGGCAAGACCATCCTGAACCAGAATGCTGACCAGCAGCAGTATGTTGCCAGCCTGACCAAGCTCATGACGGCCCTGCTGCTGCCGGTGATCGAGAAATTCCTCTACTGATTTTTTGTCTTCCGGAAAAAGGATTACCTTTGCAAAAATTTTTTCGGGCGGAAGCGTAACGCTCGGATGCGGCGATGTCCGTTCCGGACGCAATGCGCGGTATGTTTCGCGCCATTTTATTAAAATCAATGGTATGGATTGGCTCTACTCTTTATTTGTCGGTGGCGGGATAGCCCACACCGTATTCACGCTCGCATTGGTGATTACCGCAGGTATTCTGTTGGGCAAAGTCAAGGTTTGCGGTATCTCGCTCGGTATCACCTGGATTTTGTTCGTCGGCATCATCGCCGCGCATTTCGGTATGGGAATCCCGGCCGAAGTACGTCATTTCATCCAGGAGTTCGGTCTGATCCTTTTTGTTTTTTCAATCGGTATGCAGGTCGGCCCGGGTTTCTTCGCTTCGTTCAAGCATGGCGGGCTGACGCTCGTCTGCCTGGCTTCGACGATCGTTTTGCTCGGGGTAGGCGTGGCGTACGTGATTCATCTGGTATCGGGTACGCCGATTCCCACGATGGTCGGCATCCTTTCGGGTGCGGTGACCAACACGCCGGGACTGGGTGCAGCACAGCAGGCTTATGCGGACGCTTCGGGAGTCGAAGACCCCAGTATTGCCCTGGGCTATGCCGTAGCTTATCCGCTGGGCGTGATCGGTATCATTTTCTCGATGATCTTCATCCGTTATGCTCTGCGGGTGAAATTCGAGAAGGAGGATGAGGCGCTCGCTGCGATTTCCGCAG
>OLYR01000131.1_pt1 | contig 16127 bp, 9 predicted proteins | sample 1644301 | NCBI WGS metagenome assembly OLYR01 (sample SAMEA103958141, study PRJEB25191) | human gut metagenome | biome: human-associated habitat [ENVO:00009003]; feature: intestine environment [ENVO:2100002]; material: feces | place: Germany | collected 2013/2015
CGGCGAGTAGGCCTTGCCGTTTTTGTCCCGGTAGTTCAGCATCTCGTTCTGCCATGCGATTACATCCCGCGGCTTGATTTCGCTGAGCCGCTTTTCTTTGAAGTACGGTAAGATTTTCGTTCGGATGATATGCTCCTTGACAAACCAGGTGTTTTCCCGGAGTCGCTTTTTCTTGTCCGTGATATAAATTTCCACGAAGGCTTCAAAGGTCATGGTCAGGTCTGCCGCCTGCTGAAGAAGGAACTCCCGCTCCCACGCCAGAGCGTCCTTCTTGGTGGCAAATCCCCGTTTCAGCTTCTTCTGCTTCACACCTTGCCAGTTTTCGAAGTAAAAGGAAGCGTACCATGTGCCCTGTTTGCTGTCCTTGTAGGCTGGCATCTTATCACTCCTCCCCTGCCCCGTAGATTTTCTCCTGATAGTACCTCCTGCTTACCCGGCCTCCTACGGTCGTGTAGCCTTTGGCCTTCAGTTCCTCGTTCCACTGGGCAATCATCTTGTACGCCAGACCCTGCGAGATGTCCAGCTCCTTTGCCAGCTCGTCTGCCTTGATAAAAATGCTGTTTGCCATTTTTTGTCCTTTCCTTGTCAGTTTCGTTTCGGTGCCGCTTCATCCTCGCTGACTTCCGGCAGGCATATCCCCTTTGCGGTGCTGTGCCGTCCCCTTACGGAGCGCTCGCTTCCTTTCGGAAGGTCTTGGCGGTTTGGGTCAGTTTGGCGGTCATTCAATTTTACTAAGCATTTTTGCTTATCTTTTGGTGTTCTCATTATACTAAACACATTCCGTTAAGTCAAGGGATTTTCGGGTAAAATCTTAAACTTTTTTGTTTATTTTCTATTGCACCTCCTGTTTTTCTGTGCTATACTGGGTTCAACAAATATGTTTAAGTCAGGAGGCAATCGCATGGCAGTCGGTGACCGCATCAAACGTGTCCGCAACCTCCGAGGTATGACCCAGAAAGAACTGGGCATTGCCATCGGGTTTGAGGAGAAGAGCGCAGACATCCGTATCGCACAATACGAAAGCAACACCCGCACACCCAAGGAAGAGTTGCTCCGCAAGATTGCGGAGGTACTGGATGTGAACTACCGTTCCCTCTATGAGCCGACCCTGTACGCCGCAGAGGATGTGATGTACACCCTGTTCGAGCTGGACGAACACTATCCCGGCACCCGGCTCTACGAGGTCACAGACACCACCGACCCAGATTTCCCGGAAAAGCACATGGCAGTCAGCTTCCGATATCGCCTGCTGGATGAGTTCCTGAAGGAGTGGCAGCTTCGCAAGAAACAGCTCCGGGAGGGCGAGATCACCAAGGAAGAGTATCTGGAATGGAAGCTCAACTGGCCTCAGACCGCCGACGGCTGCGGCCGGTACGAGCCGAAGAAAAAGTGGCGTAAAGAATAAAAGACACAAAAATGCCCTCTGAAAAACTTACCGTTTCTCAGAGGGCATTCTCATGTCTCTCTTTATGAATAATCGCCTGATAGTATCAAAGCAGTATCAGAGCACCTTTTGGTTCTCAAAATATCGCATTGTATCAATACTTTTCAGGTTTTGCAGATTACTCGAGCTCAATGGTTGCCGGCGGCTTACCGGTGCAATCATAGAACACGCGGTTCACATGCTTGACCTCATTGACGATGCGGCTGGTGACAGTGCCCAGAACATCCCAGGGCACATTGTAGCTCTCAGCCGTCATAAAGTCGGTGGTGGTCACAGCACGCAGCGCCACAGCATAATCATAGGTGCGCTCGTCGCCCATGACGCCCACACTGTGCATGTTGGTCAAGGCTGCATAGTACTGGCTGATCTCCTTATCCAGACCCGCCTTTGCGATCTCCTCACGCCAGATCGCGTCGGCATCCTGCACGATAGCCACCTTCTCCGGGGTCACTTCGCCGATGATGCGGATGCCAAGGCCCGGGCCGGGGAACGGCTGACGGCTGACCAGATATTCGGGCAGGCCCAGCTCACGGCCGGCCTGACGCACCTCGTCTTTGAACAGGTTGCGCAGCGGCTCCACCAACTCCTTGAAGTCCACGGTGTCGGGCAGACCGCCGACGTTGTGGTGGCTCTTGATAACAGTGGACTCACCGCCCAGACCGCTCTCAACGACATCCGGGTAAATGGTACCCTGTGCCAGGAAATCCACCTTGCCGATCTTCTTGGCCTGCTCTTCAAACACACGGATGAACTCTTCGCCGATGATCTTGCGCTTGCGCTCCGGCTCGGTGACACCAGCCAGCTTTGCAAAGTAGCGTTCGCGGGCATCCACACAGATAAAGTTGATATCAAAGCCGTTGGCATTGCCCGGGCCAAAGACAGAGCAGACCTCTTCCTTCTCGTTCTTGCGGAGCAGGCCGTGGTCCACAAACACGCAGGTCAGCTGCTTGCCGATGGCCTTAGCCAGCATAGCTGCCAGAACGGAGGAATCCACGCCGCCGGACAAGGCGCACAGCACCTTGCCATCGCCGATGCGCTCACGCAGGGCCTTGACGTTGTTTTCCACAAAGGAGTCCATCTTCCAGTCACCGGAACAGCCGCAGACGTTGTACACAAAGTTGCGCAGCATCTTCTTGCCTTCCGCAGTGTGCAGCACTTCCGGATGGAACTGGACCGCGTACAGGCCCTTCTCAGCGTTCTCTGCCGCAGCTACCGGACAGTTGACCGTGTGAGCAGTGATCTTAAAGCCGGGCGCTGCCTGCTCAATATAGTCGTTGTGGCTCATCCAGCAAATGGTGGAGGGCTGCACATCGGTGAACATCTTGCTGTTCGTGTCCACGAACACCTCAGTCTTGCCGTACTCACGCTCCGGTGCACGGCAGACATGGCCGCCCAGCAGATGCATCATCAGCTGGCTGCCGTAGCAGATGCCCAGCACAGGCACACCCCAGTTGAAGATCTCAGGGTCGATCGTGGGGGAATCCTCCAGATAAACGCTGTTGGGGCCACCGGTAAAGATGATACCCTTGGGGTTCTTTGCCTTGATAACCGACAGATCGGTTTTATAGGAATAGATTTCACAGTAGACATTGTTCTCGCGGACGCGGCGCGCGATCAGCTGATTGTACTGGCCGCCAAAGTCCAGCACGATGACAGTTTCATGCTGCATGATGTTCTCCTCCTGTTCCGTTCATAGATGTGTTACAGATATTGTAAGTATAGCACATCTTACAAACAAAAGCGACATCCTTTGTGGATTTTCCTGTTTTTATTTTTTCCGTACCGGATGCCGCAGCACGGTTTTAAGTTTTTCTGGGGCTGTGCGGCGCGGGTCCCCCAAATAGATCTCATGATGCAGGCGCCCTGCCGTAAAATCCGGCACATATCCCTGCTCTGCCGCAAACGCATCCATCTGCCGCAGAGTCTCCGGCTCTGTGTCGTAAGGGCCAATATGCATGCACTGTACGCATAATCCCTCGTCATAGGTCCGGAATTCCGCCGTAGAAAAGTCCCGTTTCTTTTTGGCCGTGGCTTCCTGCACGGCCCAGTCGAACTCTTCCCGGGTCACAAACTCCGGCAGGCGGATCATGGAGGTCCATTCAAAAGTCTCCTTGTGGGCATAGTCCACGCCGTCCACACCCTGCTGATGCCACAATCCTTCCAGCGGAGGCACCACATACTCAAAAAAACCTTCCATCCGGTGGCTGCCCTTATAGCTCATTTTGATGGTGAAAGCAATGCCGTACAGCACTCCCATAGCCTCCTGATAGGCTCCACCCGGAGCATTCGGGTCGCCCTTGCCGTGCACTGCCACAAAATTCATACGCGGTATCGTAATCAGGTGCGGTTTTTTCGGCGGGAGATAAAATTCCCTGTACTCTTTCTTATAATCAAACGGCATTACTCTTCACACCTTCCAGAAGTTCTCGCTGCTTCTTTTTGCTGAATTCCCTCAGCACCAGCCGATAGGACTTTTCCAGCATTTCCTTTTTCAGTATACCAGAACAACCTTGTTTTGTAAACAAAGAGTTGTGACATGCCGCAAAAAAAAATCCCCTGCCCTTACAGACAGAGGATCTAAAACAAAAAGAGACCTTCCCACTCTCCGGAATGGGAAGGTCTCTCGTAAGTTTAACCTTTAGCCTTAGGAAAGGCGCGAAGGGTCAAAATCACTCAATGATCTTGCCAACAACGCCAGAACCAACGGTACGGCCACCCTCACGGATAGCGAAACGCAGGCCCTCTTCCATAGCAACAGGGGTCAGCAGCTCAACGTGCATCATGACGTTATCGCCGGGCATGCACATCTCAGTGCCTTCGGGCAGGGTGATGATGCCGGTCACGTCGGTGGTACGGAAGTAGAACTGAGGACGATAGTTGGAGAAGAACGGGGTGTGACGGCCGCCTTCGTCCTTGGTCAGGACGTAGACCTGAGCCTCAAAGACGTTGTGGGGGTGCACAGTGCCGGGCTTAGCCAGAACCTGGCCACGCTCGATCTGGGTACGATCAACACCACGCAGCAGAGCGCCGATGTTATCGCCAGCCTCAGCGAAGTCCAGAGACTTACGGAACATTTCCAGACCGGTAATGGTGGTGCTCAGACGATCGGGCTTGATGCCGACGATCTCCATAGCGTCGCCAACCTTGGCGATACCACGCTCAACACGACCGGTAGCAACGGTACCACGGCCAGAAATGGTCATGACATCCTCGATGGGCATCAGGAAGGGCTTATCCTCCTCACGATCGGGGTTGGGGATATAGGTGTCAACAGCGTCCATCAGCTCCTTGATGCAAGCATACTCGGGAGCATTGGGATCAGTGGAGGTAGACTCCAGAGCCTTCAGAGCGGAACCACGAATGATCGGGGTGTCGTCGCCGGGGAAGTCGTACTCGGTCAGCAGCTCACGGATCTCCATCTCGACCAGATCCAGCAGCTCTTCGTCATCGACCATATCGCACTTGTTCATGAACACGACGATATAGGGCACGCCGACCTGACGAGCCAGCAGGATGTGCTCACGGGTCTGGGGCATGGGACCATCGGTAGCAGCAACGACCAGGATAGCGCCGTCCATCTGAGCAGCACCAGTGATCATGTTCTTAACGTAGTCAGCATGGCCCGGGCAGTCAACGTGAGCATAGTGACGAGCGTCGGTCTGATACTCAACGTGAGCGGAGTTGATCGTGATACCACGAGCACGCTCCTCAGGAGCCTTATCGATGTTGGCATAATCCATGAAGTCTGCGTCGCCCTTCAGAGCCAGGTACTTGGTGATAGCGGCGGTCAGAGTGGTCTTGCCGTGGTCAACGTGACCGATGGTGCCGATGTTCACATGCGGCTTAGAACGGTCGAACTTTGCCTTTTCAGCCATTGGAATATCCTCCCTTAATTTAGGTTTTGATATTTGGTTACAACAACCCTGCAAGATGCAGACATTGCATTGCAAGGCTATTCTACTAAATTTGCCCTGTAAAATCAAGTGCTTTTACAGGAAATTTTGCCGAGGTTACACTACCCCGGCAAAATCTTTATCCATTTTTCAGGAATCAGCCCTTGGTGCGGCCAGCAATGATCTGGTCAGCAATGTTCTTGGGCACCGGCTCATAGTGAGACGGCTCCATGACATACTGGCCACGGCCCTGGGTCTTGGAACGCAGGTCGGTAGCGTAGCCGAACATCTGAGCCAGAGGCACAAATGCATTGACGCGCTGAGTACCAGCCATAGCTTCCATGCCCTGGATCTGACCACGGCGTGCATTCAGGTCGCCGATAACATCGCCCAGATACTCATCGGGAACGATAACTGCAACCTTCATGATAGGCTCAGTGATGATGGGATCAGCCTTGCGCATAGCATCCTTGAATGCCATGGAACCTGCAATGGAGAAGGCCATTTCAGAGGAGTCGACCTCATGATAAGAACCATCCCACAGGGTGACCTTGACATCAACGACAGGATAGCCAGCCAGAACGCCGGACTTCATAGCACCCTGGATACCGTTGTCGATAGCCGGGATGTATTCCTTCGGGATGGCACCGCCAACGATGGCGTTGACGAACTCGTAACCCTTGCCGGGCTCGTTGGGCTCGATCTTGATCTTAACATGACCGTACTGGCCCTTACCACCGGACTGACGTGCGTACTTGGTCTCCTGGTTGGCCTCTTTGCGGATGGTCTCACGGTAAGCAACCTGAGGTGCACCCACGTTTGCTTCAACCTTGAACTCACGCAGCAGACGGTCAACGATGATCTCCAGGTGCAGCTCGCCCATACCGGCGATGATGGTCTGACCGGTCTCTTCATCGGTGTAGGTCTTGAAGGTCGGGTCTTCCTCAGCCAGCTTCATCAGCGCGATGCCCATCTTCTCGTTGCCGGCCTTGGTCTTAGGCTCGATGGCAACGCGGATAACAGGCTCGGGGAACTTCATGGACTCCAGAATGATGGGATGATTCTCATCACACAGAGTGTCACCGGTAGTGGTGTTCTTCAGACCGACAACAGCAGCGATATCACCTGCGTAGCAGCAGTCGATATCCTTGCGGTGGTTAGAATGCATCTGCAGGATGCGGCCCATACGCTCCTTGCTGTCCTTCACGGAGTTGTAGACAGTGGTACCTGCCTCAACCTTACCGGAGTAAACACGGAAGTATGCCAGCTTACCAACGAACGGGTCGGTAGCGATCTTGAAGGCCAGAGCTGCGAAGGGAGCGTCGTCAGAAGACGGACGGGTCTCCTCTTCCTCAGTCTCGGGATTCACGCCCTTGATGTCAGGGACATCGGTAGGAGCGGGCATATAGTCAACGATAGCGTCCAGCAGCTTCTGGACACCACGGTTCTTGTAGGAAGAACCACAGACAACGGGAACCAGCGTGTTAGCGATGGTCTCCTTGCGGATCGCAGCCTTCAGCTCGGCACGGGTGATCTCCTCGCCCTCGAGGTACTTTTCCATGAGCTCTTCGTCGTTCTCAGCAACAGCCTCGATCAGAATGTTGTGGTACTCCTCGGCCTGCTCACGCATATCCTCGGGGATGGGCTCAGTGCGCATGTCGTTGCCCATGTCGTCGTAGTAGACCTCAGCGTTCATATCGACCAGGTCAACGATACCGCGGAAGGTATCCTCCTGACCGATAGGCAGCTGGATTGCCACGCCGTTTGCGTGCAGACGATCGTGCAGCATCTTGATGCAGCGGAAGAAGTCGGCACCCATGGTGTCCATCTTGTTGACGTACACCATACGGGGAACCTTATACTCGTCAGCCTGACGCCAAACGGTCTCAGACTGAGGCTCGACACCGCCCTTAGCAGCCAGAACGGTCACAGAACCGTCCAGCACGCGCAGGGAACGCTGGACCTCAACGGTGAAGTCCACGTGGCCCGGGGTGTCGATGATGTTGATGCGGTGACGGTTCTTTTTGAATGCAACCGGATCCTTCTGGGTTTCAGAGTGGCTCCAGTAGCAGGTGGTAGCAGCGGAAGTGATGGTGATACCACGCTCCTGCTCCTGAACCATCCAGTCCATGGTAGCGCCGCCATCATGAACTTCGCCGATCTTGTGGTTGATACCGGTGTAGTACAGAATACGCTCGGTAGTAGTAGTTTTACCAGCATCAATGTGGGCCATAATGCCGATATTTCTCGTCATCTGAAGAGAAACTTCTCTGGGTGTAGCCATGAAATTAACCTCCTACAGAACAGATCAATAACGGAAATGAGCGAAAGCCTTGTTAGCCTCTGCCATCTTGTGAGTATCCTCACGCTTCTTCACGGCGTTACCAGTGTTGTTGGCAGCATCCATGATCTCTGCAGCCAGACGCTGAGCCATGGTCTTCTCACCACGGCTGCGGCTGTAGGCAGTCAGCCAGCGCAGACCCAGGGTCTCGCGGCGAGCCGGGCTGACTTCCAGAGGAACCTGGTAGTTAGCACCGCCAACGCGGCGGGTCTTGCACTCGAGGCTGGGCATGATGTTCTCCATCGCCTTCTCGAAAGTCTCCAGAGGATCGTTGCCGGTCTTCTCCTGAATCATGGAGAAAGCTTCGTAAACGATCTTCTGAGCGACGCCCTTCTTGCCATCCAGCATAACGCTGTTGACCAGACGAGTGACCATCTTGGAATTGTAAATAGGATCAGCTAAGACATCGCGCTTAGCAATGTTACCTCTTCTAGGCATCTTTCTTCCCTCCTTCACAGAATGATATCATCGGTACTCGAAAGTAATAAAACTCCCGTTGTGTCACAAAGAGCTGACCTTACATAAACCGTTACCCTCCGCTCTTGAACAGCGGACTTGTTATTTATATAATGGAAAGCCGTTTATGGCGGTTCGTTCCTCAATTACTTCTTTGCAGCACCGGCCTTAGGACGCTTTGCGCCGTACTTGGAGCGGGCCTGATTACGGCCTGCCACACCCTGAGTATCCAGGGTACCACGGATGATGTGGTAACGCACACCGGGCAGGTCCTTAACACGACCGCCACGGATCAGCACGACGGAGTGCTCCTGCAGGTTATGGCCGATACCGGGAATGTAAGAGGTGACCTCGATACCATTCGTGAGGCGGACACGAGCAACCTTACGCAGAGCAGAGTTGGGCTTCTTGGGGGTCATGGTACGAACAGCAGTGCAGACACCACGCTTCTGGGGGCTGTTCAGATCAGAATACTGTTTCTTCTGAGAATTGTAGCTCTTCAGCAGTGCGGGAGCGGTGCTCTTGGTAGCCAGAACCTGACGGCCCTTGCGTACAAGCTGGTTAAAAGTAGGCATTTTGTTTCTCCTTTCTTAATAATGCACATCGGACTTTTTCCGACTTTTTTGCCGCACTATCCCCATGAGGGATGCGCAACAGTTATATAATACTCGCTTTACAGGCGGATGTCAACAGTTTTTGCAAAGTTTTTTGCATTTATTCCAGATTTTTTCTTTCAACATTTTTTCGACGCAAAACGCACGGTTTTCTCCCCTGTTTCCGCTTTTCCGGGCATATAAAAACCGCCCTGCAGGCGGATGCCCACAGAGCGGTCCATTGTTTTATTTCAGAAGAAGGAGCTTTGCTTACTGTACAGCAGCTGCCAGTTCAGCAGCGACCTCAGCATCGCGCTCAGCCTCACGGTTCTTCAGATCCTCACGGACTTCCGGCAGACCGGTACCTGCGGGGATCAGCTTACCAATGATGACGTTCTCCTTCAGGCCGGCCAGCGGGTCGACCTTGCCCTTGATGGCAGCTTCGGTCAGCACGCGGGTGGTCTCCTGGAAGGATGCAGCGGACAGGAAGGAGTCGTTTGCCAGAGCAGCCTTGGTGATGCCCAGCAGCACCTGCTGGTACTCGACCAGCTTCAGGCCCTCTTCACCAGCGTCGATGCGCTGCTGCAGATCGGCGTTGATGCTCTCCACTTCCAGACGGCTTGCCAGTGCACCGCCGATCAGGTTGGAAGAACCGGAATCAGTCACGCGCACCTTGCGGCACATCTGACGGACGATGACTTCGATATGCTTATCGTTGATCTCAACGCCCTGCAGACGGTAGACCTTCTGAACTTCGTTGATCAGGTAGTTCTGGACATCCTCCAGACCCTTGATTGCCAGAATATCCTGCGGATACAGAACACCTTCACGGGTGATGATGTCGCCCTTCTCCACACGGTCACCCGGCATCACGCGGGAATGCTGGGTGAACGGGATGGAGTAGCTCTTTACGACCTCGGCACCGTTCTCGTCCTTGCCGGTCACCTTGATAACGACATTCTTCTTGGTATCGTCCTGAGAAACGACACCAGAGATCTCGCTCATGATGGCCATGCTCTTGGGACGGCGGCTCTCGAACAGCTCTTCAACACGGGGAAGACCCTGCGTGATATCTTCAGCAGATGCGATACCGCCGGTATGGAAGGTACGCATGGTCAGCTGGGTACCGGGCTCACCGATGGACTCTGCAGCGATGACACCGACGGACTCGCCCAGACGGACGGGCTCGCCGTTTGCCATATCGGAACCGTAGCAGCGTGCGCAGACACCGGTCTTTGCACGGCAGGTCAGCAGGCTGCGGATCTTCAGCTTGGTAATGCCAGCAGCCTCGATCTCGTTTGCATCGTACAGGTCGATCATCTTGCCTTCGGGCACGATGACCTTGCCGGTGATGGGGTTGACCACATCGCCCACGGCAAAACGGCCGATCAGACGCTCGCGGAAGCTCTCGATCTTCTCCTTGCCCTCGTGGATCTCAGAGACCCACAGGCCATCGGTGGTGCCGCAGTCGATCTCGCGCACGATGACATCCTGAGAGACGTCGACCATTCGGCGGGTCAGGTAACCGGAGTCGGCGGTACGCAGAGCGGTATCGGCCAGACCCTTACGGGCACCACGGGCAGCAACGAAATATTCCAGGATGTTCAGACCTTCACGGTAGTTGGCACGAATGGGCATCTCGATGGTGTGGCCGGCGGTGTTTGCCAGCAGGCCGCGCATGCCGGCCAGCTGCTTGATCTGGTTCATAGAACCACGCGCACCAGAGTCAGCCATCATATAGATCTCGTTGTCCTCCGGCAGGTTGGCTGCCAGAGCCTTTGCGACCTTATCGGTGGTTGCCTGCCAGATGGCAATGGTCTGGTTGTAACGCTCGTTGTCGGAGATCAGGCCGCGGTTGAACAGCTTGCTGACCTGAGAGACCTTCTTGTCGGCGTCGGCAATGATCTCGCTCTTCTGGGGCGGGATCACGGCGTCACACACAGCGACAGAGATAGCCGACAGGGTGGAGTACTTGTAGCCCTGTGCCTTGATGGCATCCAGCATCTTTGCGCAGGCACGGGTGCCGTTGCGGGTCATGCAGCGGGAAATGATGTCGGGCAGAGTCTTCTTGGTCACGCGGAAGCTGACCTCATACTCCAGCCAGTGCTCCGGATCGGTACGGTCGATATAGCCCAGGTTCTGGGGCACGGGAGTGTTGAAGATGATGCGGCCCACGGTGGCATCCACCAGACCGGTGTGCTCCACGCCGTCAATGGTCATGGTGCGGCGCACCTTGATGGGTGCATGCAGGGTAACGATGTGCTCTGCATAAGCCATCAGGGCTTCGTTCTCATCGCGGAACACCTTGCCTGCGCCCTCGTCATTTTCACGAACGGTGGTCAGGTAGTAGCTGCCCAGGATCATATCCTGCGTCGGCACGGTAACAGGAGCGCCGTCAGAGGGCTTCAGCAGGTTGCCAGAAGCCAGCATCAGCATCTTGGCCTCACGGCAGGCATCCTCACCCAGAGGCAGATGGACTGCCATCTGGTCACCGTCGAAGTCGGCGTTGAATGCAGTACATGCCAGCGGGTGCAGCTTGATTGCACGGCCCTCCACCAGCACCGGGTTGAAAGCCTGAATGCCCAGACGGTGCAGGGTAGGTGCACGGTTCAGCAGAACGGGGTGGCCCTTGATCACGGTCTCCAGGCTGTCCCAGACCTCGGGCTTTGCACGCTCGACCATCTTAATGACGACCTCGAGCGCGTCCCAGACCTCGGTGCGCTGCTTGTCGACCATCTTCTTGGCGGACTTGATGTTGTTGGCAATACCCTTCTCCACCAGATCCTTCATGACAAAGGGCTTGAACAGCTCCAGAGCCATTTCCTTGGGCAGACCGCACTGATCCATCTTCAGCTCAGGGCCGACGACGATAACAGAACGACCGGAGTAGTCAACACGCTTGCCCAGCAGGTTCTGACGGAAGCGGCCCTGCTTGCCCTTCAGCATATCGGAAAGGCTCTTCAGTGCGCGGTTGTTGGGGCCGGTGACCGGACGGCCGCGGCGGCCGTTGTCGATCAGGCTGTCCACTGCTTCCTGCAGCATACGCTTCTCGTTGCGCACGATGATGTCGGGAGCGCCCAGCTCCAGCAGACGGCGCAGACGGTTGTTGCGGTTGATCACGCGGCGGTACAGGTCGTTCAGGTCGGAGGTGGCAAAACGGCCGCCGTCCAGCTGGACCATGGGGCGCAGGTCAGGCGGCAGAACAGGCAGCACATCCATGACCATCCATTCAGGACGGTTGCCGGAAATGCGGAATGCCTCAACTACTTCCAGACGCTTGAGGATGCGCACGCGCTTCTGGCCGGAGGACTTTTCCACCTCGGCAGTCAGCTCTTCACTCAGCTGATCCAGATCGATCTCCTTCAGCAGATCCTGAATGGCCTCAGCGCCCATAGCAGCCTCGAACTCATCACCGTAGTGGTCGCGCATCTCACGATACTCGCTCTCGGTGAGCAGCTGCTTCTTTTCCAGACGGGTAGCGCCCGGATCAGTGACGATATAGCTTGCAAAGTACAGCACCTTCTCCAGCAGGCGGGGGCTGATGTCCAGCATCAGGCCGATGCGGCTGGGGATGCCCTTGAAGTACCAGATGTGGCTGACGGGAGCGGCCAGCTCAATGTGGCCCATGCGCTCACGGCGGACCTTGGCCTTGGTGACCTCAACGCCGCAGCGGTCGCAGATCTTGCCCTTGTAGCGGATGCGCTTATACTTACCGCAGTGGCACTCCCAGTCCTTGGTAGGTCCAAAAATGCGCTCGCAGTACAGGCCGTCGCGCTCCGGCTTCAGGGTGCGGTAGTTGATGGTCTCAGGCTTTTTGACCTCGCCGTAGCTCCAGTTGCGGATCTGCTCCGGGGAGGCAAGGCCGATCTTGATGGAATCGAAAACGTTGTTTTCCATGAAACGAACCCTTTCTTAATCTCTAGTTGTCTCGATGATACAGGCGGCTTTCTTGTTCAGGCCACAGGCCCCTCTCCCCTGCCGCAGCACGCGGAACAGGGGGCTTGAGGCTTGTATTCTTTGTCTGATCAGAAATCTACTTCGTCAGAAGAAGCGGGAGCTTCGGCACCGGAGTTATTGTCCTCCAGCACAGAAGGATCATCGAAACCGGCATCGGCATCCTTAATATTATAATCGTTGAGCAGTTCGCTCTCCTGCACGACGTTCTCAGTGCCGGCAACATCGCGCATATCAAAGCCGGTCTCTTCGTCGTCGAAGTTCTGACGCATGTCGATCTCGTTGCCGTCCTTGTCCTGAACAACAACGTCCAGACCCAGAGACTGCAGTTCCTTCAGCATAACGCGGAAGGACTCGGGGATGCCGGGCTGCGGGATCGGCTCACCCTTAACGATGGCCTCGTAGGTCTTCACACGGCCCTCCACGTCGTCGGACTTGACGGTCAGGATCTCCTGCAGAGTGTAAGCAGCGCCGTAAGCTTCCAGTGCCCAGACTTCCATTTCGCCGAAGCGCTGGCCGCCGAACTGGGCCTTGCCGCCCAGAGGCTGCTGAGTGACCAGAGAGTAGGGGCCGGTAGAACGTGCATGGATCTTATCATCGACCAGGTGATGCAGCTTCAGGTAGTACATATAACCGACGGTAACGCGGTTATCGAACTTTTCGCCGGTGCGGCCATCGTAAACGGTGGTCTTGCCATCGCGGTCCAGCTCGATCTTGGAGAAGTCGATGATGTGTCCCTTCTCGCCCATGATCTTGGGGAGCTTCGTGGGATATGCAGGAGCATTCTCACCATGCCACATCTCGCGGGCGGTATCAAAGGTATCGCCGATGTCGTTCTCACGAGCAGAGTCGAAGACGGGAGTCATGACCTTGATGCCGCATGCCTTGGCAGCGTAGCCCAGGTTGACTTCCAGCACCTGACCGATGTTCATACGGGAAGGCACGCCCAGAGGGTTCAGCACGATGTCCAGCGGGGTGCCGTCGGGCAGGTAGGGCATGTCCTCCTGCGGCAGAATGCGGGAAACGACACCCTTGTTGCCGTGACGGCCTGCCATCTTATCGCCAACGCTGATCTTGCGCTTCTGGGCGATGTAGCAGCGCACCACCTCGCGCACGCCGGGCTGCAGCTCGTCGCTGTTCTCCGGGGTGAACACCTTGACATCCACGATGATGCCGTATGCACCATGGGGCACGCGCAGAGAAGTATCACGCACTTCGCGTGCCTTCTCGCCGAAGATGGCGCGCAGCAGGCGCTCTTCAGCGGTCAGCTCGGTCTCGCCCTTCGGGGTGACCTTGCCGACCAGAATATCGCCGCTCTTGACCTCGGCACCGATGCGGATGATGCCGCGCTCGTCCAGATCCTTCAGTGCATCCTCAGAAACGTTGGGGATATCACGGGTGATCTCTTCGGGTCCCAGCTTGGTGTCGCGGCTCTCGGTCTCGTACTCTTCAATATGAATGGAGGTGTACACGTCCTCGCGCACGATCTTCTCGTTCAGCAGAACGGCATCCTCGTAGTTGTAGCCTTCCCAGGTCATGAAGCCGATCAGAGCGTTCTTACCCAGAGAAATTTCGCCGTTGCGCATTGCAGGGCCGTCGGCCAGCACCTGACCGGCCTTGACGCTCTCGCCGACCTCCACGATGGGACGCTGGTTGATGCAGGTGCCTGCGTTGGAGCGTGCGAACTTGACCAGAGGATAATCCTCCAGCTCGCCCTTGTTGTTGCGCACAACAACATGGTCGGCATCCATCTTCTCAACGATACCGTCATTCTTTGCCAGAACAGCGGTGCCGGAGTCGGTAGCAGCCTTGTACTCCATACCGGTAGCAACGATGGGCTGCTGGGTGACCATCAGAGGCACTGCCTGACGCTGCATGTTGGAACCCATCAGAGCACGGTTACAGTCATCGTTCTCCAGGAAGGGGATGCAGGCGGTTGCGACAGAAACCATCATTCGGGGCGAGACGTCCATGTAATCGACCTTCTCGGCGTCGATTTCCAGGATCTCATCGCGGCGGCGGGCAGAAACGCGGGGACGCACGAAGTGCTTGCCCTCATCCAGCGGCTCGTTGGCCTGTGCCACAACGTACTCGTCCTCGACGTCAGCGGTCATATACTCGACCTCGTCGGTGACGACCTGTTCCTTCAGGTTGCCGTTCTCGTCATAGATCTTCTTGACCTTGCGGTACGGAGCTTCCACAAAGCCGTACTCGTTGATCTTGGCGTAGGATGCCAGATAGGAGATCAGACCGATGTTGGGGCCTTCAGGGGTCTCGATGGGGCACATACGGCCGTAGTGGCTGTAGTGAACGTCACGGACCTCGAAACCTGCGCGGTCACGGCTCAGACCGCCGGGGCCCAGAGCAGACAGGCGGCGCTTGTGGGTCAGCTCAGCCAGCGGGTTGTTCTGATCCATGAACTGGGACAGCGGAGAAGAACCGAAGAACTCCTTGATGGCTGCCACCACCGGACGGATGTTGATGAGGGCCTGCGGGGTGATGACGCTCTGATCCTGGCTCTGCAGGGTCATGCGTTCACGGATGACGCGCTCCATACGGGAGAAGCCGATGCGGAACTGGTTCTGCAGCAGCTCGCCCACGCTGCGGATGCGGCGGTTGCCCAGGTGGTCGATATCATCGGTGGTGCCGATGCCGTGGCCCAGACCGTTCAGGTAGTTGATGGAAGCCAGAATATCGGCGACCGTAACGGTGCGGCCGATCAGCTGGTCGTGGTTGCGGCGCAACATCTCCTTCTGCTCTTCCACATCAGAGGTGGTGTCGAGGATCTTCTTGATCTCATCGAAGGAGCAGCGCTCGTTGATGCCGCACTCCTTCACGTCGAAGGAGAAGAAGCCCTGTGCGTCCACGCAGCCGTTGGTGATGACCTTGACCTTCTTGGCCTCTTCCTTCAGGGCGTCCTCCATCTTCAGCACGACCAGGTTCACACCGGCGTTGTCGGCCTTTTCAGCCATCTCGCGGGTGATCTTGGTATTGGCCTCGATCAGCACTTCGCCGGTCAGCGGGTCCACCACGTTCTCAGCGGCCACAAAGCCGATGATGCGGCGGGCCAGAGACAGCTTCTTGTTCATCTTATAACGGCCGAAACGAGACAGGTCATAACGGCGCGGGTCGAAGAACAGCATGTTGATCTGGCTGGTAGCGGACTCCACCGTGGGAGGCTCGCCGGGGCGCAGCTTGCGGTAAACTTCCAGCAGGCCCTCTTCCTGATTCTTGGTGGTATCCTTTTCCAGAGTAGCGAGGATGCGCTCATCGTCGCCAAAGAAGTTCAGGATGTCCTCGTTGGTGGACAGGCCCAGTGCACGGCACAGCACGGTGACAGGCAGCTTGCGGTTCTTATCGATACGGACATAGAACACATCGGAAGCATCGGTCTCGTACTCCAGCCATGCACCACGGTTGGGGTTCATGGTTGCACTGTACAGGTC
>OLYR01000138.1_pt1 | contig 15086 bp, 8 predicted proteins | sample 1644301 | NCBI WGS metagenome assembly OLYR01 (sample SAMEA103958141, study PRJEB25191) | human gut metagenome | biome: human-associated habitat [ENVO:00009003]; feature: intestine environment [ENVO:2100002]; material: feces | place: Germany | collected 2013/2015
CCATCCTTACACTCTGCTATATCCGAAATACCGACCAACGGCAATTTATGTTCCTGAAAAGAAAAACATGCCGGCTTACTGTTCTTATTATACCGGTAGCATCCCTCTCCCATTACATAAATCCATACATTTTCCTTTGAATCGACAAAGATATCACTTGGAACTCCTCTGCTTCCCAATGAAGTCATAAACGGAGTTAAATCGGTTTGAAACACTTCTTTTGCCTTGTCAAACAGTACATACCCCTTTGCTGTCTTTACCCAGAATTGCCCGTCAGGCAGTTCTACCATACTTTCTATAAAGTTATCAGGAAGTGAATTCTGATTATACTCCTGACGAGTAAAAACCTTAAATGTATACCCATCGTAACAGTTTAACCCTGCTAATGTACCAAACCACATAAGTCCCTCACGGTCTTTATAAATACACCGTACAGAATTATTTGACAATCCGTCGGATACTTCGAGATGCTTAAACATGAAAGACTGCGCATGCAGGGAAAGCAATGAAAAAAGCAAGGCTAGCAAAGTGTATATTCTTATCATATCACATATCAATTTCTAAAGCAAAGAAAGTAAATTTTTGTAAAGCAAACAAACCTTTTACTTCCTTTTTTCTCTCTCGACACAGTGACTAACCCAATCTGATATCGTTGTATTCCGCATAAGCAAAGAACGATTTATCTATCTGAAATAAAAGGAGTTGCATACCCTTCCCCGAATACTATAAAAAATATCAGGATGAGTTACTTTTTCTTTGTACAAATTTTCAAAAAACATCAGCATAAATAAAACAAAACATGCTGATCTTTTCTGAGAAAGAACAGCATGTTTTTGTTCCATATATAAAAAGCCCTTCACACTTACACAAATAAGTAAAAGGTGTGAAGGGCAAAACTAGTATTTATTTTATACCTTCCATCAATCCATTATATTCCAGTTCATCATAAACCTGCAAATTTTTACGGTCGAACACTCCATCACCTCTATCCCAGTAGAACGGAACGAGTCCACGAGCATTGGCCTCGCGTACAACACACTTATCGAAAGCGGCACGCGACAAATCATGTCCTTCCTGAGCCTGCTGATCGGGCAAAGTACGACGGACAGCTGCAAATTCTCCAATAATAACAGGTACTCCCTGATCGGTAAACTTCTCTTTCAGCTTCTGGAACTGCGACTTTATATAATCTTCCCCACAGATATTATCCCATCTGCCTTCATACGTTCCAGTAGCATATTTTTTGTTTTCCTCACCCCAGAAATAGAAAGCCTTTCCCCAGCTTTCATCATTTTCCATTCCACAGAACTGCCAGGAACTGTAATAATGCACTTCCACACTCAAGCGGTCAGGAGTCATATCAACAGGCAAAGAAGTCATATACTGCATCGTTTTGTCTATGTCAGTAGAAGGTCCCTGAACAATCAGGTTACGGTAAACATTCTTTCCACCGGTAGCTCTTACAGCATCCACAAAAGTCTGTTCGTATTTCAGCAAAGTAGCCATATCATCTTCATCTTCTACATTAGGCTCATTACATCCGGCAAACAACAGATGTTCATCATAATCGCGGAAATAGGTGGCAATCTGCGTCCATAATACTTTCTGCTTATTATTTACCTCTTCACTATATCCGTTGGGAATATCATTTTCCAGCCATCCGCCATCCCAGTGTATATTCAGAATAGCATATAAATCGTTCTGCATGCAATAATCCACCACTTCCTTCACACGTGACAACCATGAAGATTTTATTTCGTAAGTAGTTTCATCACTCAGATACTGATCCCATGCACACGGAATACGTACAGCATTGAATCCCATCTCACGTATCTTGTCTATCATGGCAAGGGTTGTAGCAGGATTTCCCCAAGCAGTTTCACCACCTGTTGCCTCCAGTGAGTTTCCCAAGTTCCATCCTATTTTGATATTTTTCATCAATTCAGGAGCATCCTGTTCCATTCCAGTCTTGTCAGCTTCAGGTACAGAAAGAGCTTCCTGAGTAACAGTAACAGATTCTGTCAGATTATCCAATGTAAATACAATGGTAGCAGTACGTATCTCTCCTGTTGCATTCTGAGCCACCATGAATGTTTCAGTACGTGTTTCTACCGCACGTGTATCCACATGTTGAATCCAGTCTGCATTAATGTCAATCTGACAATCACCGGTAGTCTGCATCTGTACTGTAAATTCTCCTCCTTCACCAGGCAACGTGTATTCATGCTCTTCTACCAGCAAATAGTCATTGGCAGTCTGTACCACCTTCACCGTTCCATTAACCTCAGCTCCTTTTACTGTAATTACAGCTGTTCGATTTTCTGTATTCGGATTTTCTGTGACATGTACCAAATATTTAGCTGTTTTTTCGGATGTTGAAACTTGTTGAACAACAGAACACCAGTCGGCTGCATCGGAAGTTACTTCATAAGCGGCATTAGACTGTATATACAAAAGAGCTTCACCTTCATGCTTTCCAAAAACCAGTTCCTCTTTCGAAATCTTCAGATATGGAGCACCGGTAGCATCATCTTCAGAGCAAGCACTCAACAGCAAACTCATTAAACAAGTAAGAGTTCCCAGAAAATAAATAAAAGTATTTTTCATAGTTCGTTATGGTTAATAGTTTAAGAGGCATACATATCTGGCAGCAGCCATCAATATGTATGCCTCTTTATATTTGTATTACAAAATTTTCAGACTGTCAATTGTAACATTTACAGCATCCAGATCAGCAATATCACTGAACATATCGAAGATATCGATTACAAATACAATGACACCATTATAAGCAGCTTCCGGTTTCATCTTGATGGTATAAGTACCGTCACCTTTCACCTTCACATCGCTTGTACCTGAATAAGCAGGCCACCATCCATCAGCAGTACACATCAGTCCTGCATTATATTCTTTGGTAGCGGCATCTCCAGTAAGGCCACTGATAGTAAATGTCAGTTCCATCGAATAGTCGAAAACAATGCTTGCCGGATCAATTGGACTGGCAGATGCAGTTTCGCCATACATATTATAAAGCTCGATACGGAAATTATTCTTATCGGTTTCCAGATGTCCCCAAACCAGTTTAGAGTTGTCTACAGCTATCGATGTAGCCTCTGGCTGTGAGGTTCCTCCTCCTGCATTAGGAATAAAGTGATAAGCCTGGTATTCATCTTTTTCAGCACTGCGTGCACCTACCCACATTCCCATAACATTACCGGCAGCCGACTCAATGCTCAAAATACGTAACTGATTATTTCCATCAGCTCCAAACATGATATCACCACCACCGATATGATAAGAAGGAACATTTCCACTAAAGGTATAAATACCCTTTTCATCCAAAGTATAAGTTCCACTTGCAGTAGTACCGTCAGGCATTGCAAACTCATAAGTCATTGTTTTTGAATCGAGAGTCATAGAAAGCTGATCCAATCCGCTAACAGGTGTTGCCCAGTCTGGATAATTGCCGGCAGTAAAGTTATTCATCAGACTACCGTCCAGATTTGCCCAGTCAAAAGGAACATCGGCCGACATTGTCCATTTTATTTTGCTGGTAACCACTTCCGATACCATATCTTCCCATCCGTCGGGCAAAGCTGGTTCTGGATCTGGTTTATCTTCAGGTACATAATTGTCAGCATATTCTTTCGAAACGAAGTTCCAGATCAACCACCACGGACCTTCACTGTTATCACGCATTACTCCAATACGCATATGGTTTTCATCCAATTCGAGCAACTTCAAGTCGCGGCTCCAGTTAGTACTTCTGTCGCTCCAAGAAGGAGTATGTAGCAGTTCACAGTCAGTAAATGTGATTGTATGATTGCTTGTATTAAGCATGAACGTACCAGAAGCAGTTTCTTTCGAAGAAGAATTGTAAACAGTCACGTTTGCTCCACCTTTCAGACCAAATGTCATGGTACTTTCCCAAATAGCATCATCACCGGTATGACCTACTCCCGGATCCCAGTTAGCACTCCAGTTATTCCATTCTACTGTTGTACTAGGATCGGCATAAGTCATTTCTCCAGCAGCATAGCCATACGATCCATTATCGAATATCCATACTTTTTCATTGTTTACACCTCCGGTAAGATATGTCCACAAATCATCATTTACGAAATCTGCACAGAAGCTATCTATTGTAAATGTTGCCGGATTACCATAAACAATACCACCTCTTGTCTGAACACCGAAAGTCACTTCATACTCTCCCTCAAAAGGCATTTGCAATGTTACTTCTCTTTCCTGACTTCTTCCCTGAGGATGTTGCCAGCAAACCTGATAACTTGAAGGCATTAAACTCTTCAGATAAACAATATTTGGATTTTCCGAATCGTGAGTGATAGAGAAAGCTATTCCTTCTACCAGATCGTCTACGGTAACGTCTTTCCCTTCCAGTTCAAAGGAATCGGGAGTACATGCCGAAAACAGTCCGACTGTTATAATCAGCCATGCAATATATAATTTAGATATCAGTTTTTTCATAACTTCTTGTGTTTTTAATTCCAACCTTCATTTTGTTTCAATACCCCATTTGATAATGTAATCTGATTGTTAGGTATCTGAGAGAGTCCCTGCTTCTTTACGATATCTGATTCCTTAATAGTTACATTATCAGGATTGCCACCACTGGTTACAGAAGTGTTGGTTGCAATCTGAGAAGCGGCATATTCTACTCCCTGACGTAACAAGTCCCAATAACGCTGTCCTTCGAAAGCAAACTCCAGCATACGTTCATTCATGATATTATCTTTTGTAGCTGTCACTTCACGATAGTTGCTTGAAAGAGTCAGACTACCATCTTCATCCTCAGAAGTATAAGCACGCTGGCGGACTTTATTCAAATACTCTTGTGCATTCGGACTTCCCAGCTCTGCGGCCATCAACAAGACATCAGCATAACGCATTACAATGAAATTCTGATATTGAGAAATCTGGAAATCTCCTTCTCCAAGACCTGAAATTTCATCAACCAGTGACCAGGCACCACTAGCTTCGTCTTTCATCCATTTAGACATCGGAGTATATTTCTTCACTGTATATCCGGTGTATTCACGCTGATCTTTATAAGAAGTTTCAAAATCAGCTTCATCAGAAATACCCTCACTTACCAGATTAATGATAGAAGCTTCACGACGTTCATCACCTGTACCGTATGATGTCCACATCTTAGGATTTACTGTACATCCTCCCCAGCCTCTTCCGTAAGGTGCATGTCCCAGATAGTTACGTAATCCCATGTTAACCAGCCAGCGGTTACCATCATTGTTTCCGTTATAGTCTTGAGTATAGTTAAACTTCTGTGCCAAAACAACTTCTTTATTACCGTCGCCAGCATAAGTAGAAGTTTGTTCGTAATCGCCAGTACTCTTATTTAAAGCCCATGTAGTAGAAGCAGCAGGCCACAAATTTTTAAATTCGTCTACCAGTCCGTAGCCTTCAGATTCGGCAACAGCAATGAAATCTTCCAATCCCTGCAAAACAGTGCTCTTTGTTACACCTTCTACCTGAGGTTCCTTTCCATAATAACCGGTATAGAACAGATATACTCTAGCCAAAAGAGCTGATGCTGCATATTTGGTAATATGACCATCATTTGATGCTGCCGCACTCTTCGGATAAGCACTAGCCGGAATATTATTGACAGCATACAGCAAATCACTGAATATTACATTATAGACTTCATCCGGATCTGACTGTGGACGATTTTCATTGACAGGTTCAGTAAACAAAGGAATATTTCCCCACATACGTACCATATCAAAATAACATAATGCTCTTATCGCACGACATTCGCCCAGATAAGTACCTTTCGTTTCTTCGCTGCTCCAAGCTATCTGGCTTTCATGAGCCAGCAATTCATTACAACGATATACTGCTGCATAATAATTAGTCCATTCTGTTTCCAGAATATTCATATCCGAAGGCGACTGATTGACATCAAAACGGTCGAGTACCTGATAATTACGGGCATCTGTATTTCCCATGCCGGCAAAACATTCATCAGCCATAACTTCTGAGGCAAAATAGAATGCACATCCTGCACTAGAACTTGTACATTGCCATCCATCGTAACAACCAATCAGTGCACGCCATGCATCACTCTCAGTACGATAGAAATTGTCTGTCGTTGATTCTGTTTTAGATTCCACATCCAGGAAACCAGCGGTACATGAGGCCAATCCCATAGAAGCCAGCCCCAGTCCCAACATATATAGTTTAAATTTATTCATAGAGATGTTCTTTTAAAATTTATAAATTAGAATTTCAGATTAACACCAACCAAGAAGGTACGTGGACGAGGATAATATCCTAAATCGATACCAGAAACCCAGTCGGAAGTACCGTAACCGATTTCCGGATCCATACCGTCATACTTGGTAAATGTAAATGCATTCTGTACCTGGAAGTACAAACGTGCCTGACTGATAGCCTTCACATTTATCAACTTGGCAAAATCGTATCCCAACGTGATATTACTGATACGAAGATAATCGCCATCCTGTATATACAAATCAGAGAACTGCCAGTTGATATTAGTATTAGTCACACGCGGAATTCTGTTTGAAGTACCTTCACCAGTCCATCTGTCCAATATAGCTGAAGTATAATTGGCTTTGCTGTTTGCATGGTTTCTATAAGACTGTACAATCTGATTGCCTGCAGCTCCATATGCAACCAACGAGAAGTCAAAGTTCTTATAATTGAAGCCAAGGTTAAAGCCATAGGTAAAATCAGGAGTACCGTTACCCAGATCTACTTTATCGTTATCGTCAATGATACCATCCTGGTTCTGGTCGACATAAATCACATCACCCGGCTGAGGATCAGACTGTAAAATACCATGTTTTCCGTCAGCATTCCAGTTTGCAATCTGTTCCTTGTTCTGGAAAATACCAGCTGTCTGATATCCCCAGAAATAACCGATAGCATGACCATTCTCTGCACGATAGAATTCAGGAGAGTTATCATACAACATATTGACATCACCATGAATAATTCCATCTTCAGTTGGAATGTTACCTACCTTATTTTTATTGTAAGCTCCGTTGATACCAACATTATAGCTAAAATCACTTCCGATCTGATCATTCCAGCTCAAAGCCAGTTCAATACCGGTATTTTTCACATCACCACCATTGATGTATGGTGCACCAGTACCAGCTGTAGCCAGAATAGGAGCCTCAACCAACCAGTCTTTGGTAGTCTTGATATAGAAATCGGCAGTCAAGCTCAAACGGCTTCTCAAGAAACGTGCATCAATACCGATGTTAGTTTGTTCTGAAGTTTCCCATGTTACATCAGAGTTTGCCAGACGGCTTGGATATGCTCCCCAATAACTAGACTGAGCAGAAGCGCCATAATTAGTTCCGAAAATATAATGTGTATTCGAAGAAGTAATAGGAGCTGTATACTGGTAATTGTCTATATTCTGATTACCAACCTGTCCCCAGCTGATACGTAATTTCAAGAAATCCAGCCAGTTCTGAGTAGTTTCCATAAACTTCTCATTCGAAATAGTCCATCCGGCAGATACAGAAGGGAATACACCATAACGTTTACCTCTTGCAAACTTAGAAGAACCATCGGCACGCAAAGTAGCGTTAATCATATATGTTTCTTTCCAGTTCCATCCAAAACGTCCGAAGTAAGAAACTGAACGGCTTTCATCCTGAGGATATCCGTCAACCGACATACCATCGTCTGCACTCGATGCTGTGCCGTTTGCAACATAAGCATGATCCCAATCGTCGAAACCTTCTCTCAGTGTACCTGTACCGGCAGAAAGATAAGTTCCTGAATACTGATAAACTTCCATACCAATCAACGCATTGAAAGCATGATCTTTTACTTTCCAGTCGTAAGTAGCTGTATTAGTCCAAGTCATACCCAAGCTGTGACTCATATTCTGTGAAGCAGAAGTACGTGTATTGTTGTAGCTGTAAACATCGGAGTAAAACTACGATATTCAGAAGAGCCGTAAACAGCACCAAAAACAGTTCTCAATTTCAAATTTTTCACAGGCTGCAATTCAGCATAAACATTACCAGAAAAAACAGCATTTTTATTTTCATTATTTGTGTTTGTCATCATTAATCCATAAGGATTACCGTCGCCGTTATACCAATCAGAATTGGAAGTATCGTTGTAAGGAGAATCATAAATATTGTTATCACTATAAATCGGCGATAAAGGAGAAGTACTGAACGCTCCTCTTAATGTATTGTTATATTGATTACCTACTGAAACACCATTATTTAATTTATAAACGAAACTAACTTGTTCGCCAACCTTCAACAAATCCGAATCCTTAAAAATCTTATGTTCCGAATTGATACGGAAATTATAACGTTCATAGTTTGAAACATCCTTACCACCTACAATACCTTCCTGGCTCATATATCCCAAAGACATAGCGTAAGTTGATGTTTTCGATCCACCAGTAACGCCCAATGTGTAGCTTTGTGTCTGAGCGTTATCCTTAAACATAGAATCTACCCAATCAGTATCATAGACATTTCCATTGGCATCATAAATACTTTTAAATGAACTCCAGTCATAAGGAGCATTACCTGAATTGACAGCCTGTTCGTCCATGATAGTCATGTATTCTTGTGCATTCAGCATATCAGCCTTACGAGCTACATTCTGTACACCGTAATAAGCATCGAAAGCAATCTGTGCCTTACCTTCTTTTCCAGATTTAGTAGTAATCAAGACAACACCATTGGCAGCCTGTGCACCATAAATAGCGGCAGAAGCAGCATCCTTCAAGACATCAATACTTTCGATATCGGCAGGATTCAATGTTGAAATATCACCACAAACACAATCAAATAAAGAGGAGAAGCATTTCCTACTGTACCCAAACCACGGATACTTACCTTCATATCAGAACCCGGCTGACCAGAAGTAGAAGAAATATTCACACCCGGAGTCTGTCCCTGCATTGCCTGCAAAGGGCTGTTAGTATTCATCTTTGCCAAGCTTTCTCCTTTCACCTGCACAGTAGCACCGGTTACCAGTTTCTTTTTCTGAACACCATAACCTACAACCACAACTTCTTCGAGGGTTTCGGTATCCTCTTTCATTTCAACATTTAATGTTTTCTGATCGGCAACAACAATTTCTTGTGTAACAAAACCGATATACGAAAATACTAAAGTCTGACCTTTTTCCACTCCCAAGGAGTAGTTTCCGTCAAAATCCGTAATAGTTCCATTAGTGGTTCCTTTCACCAACACACTCACGCCAATTAAAGGCATCTTGTCTGTTGCCGAAGTAACAACTCCCGAAACTGTCAAACTCTGAGAAGCAGCCTTTATTGCCATCGAAGGCAAGAACAACAGTAACATTACCATTGCAAGACTACATAGATGCACGTTTGTGCATTTTACGAATAAGTGTTTACTCATGGTACATTGTTTATAGTTAAAGTTTACATTTATTATGTTTTTCTTTCCAGTATTTTTATATCATCAGCATCGCAAAGTAAGCCAAAAATAAGAATCTTTGAGGTACGGTTTTGTTTCTCTATAGGGTATATTTTGTTTATATCACCTCTTTATAACTTTTTATACCCATATAGATAAAAAGTTAATTATCAGAGAGAAACAACATAATCAATCTCTTTATATTACTTTACTTGCCATTCATATATACCCGCTGTTTTTTCATCGGGAAGTACGACTTCTAATTTTATTGCTTTCGTTTTCACTGTTTTAAATTTAACAGCACTTCCCTCTCCTTTAACGATACTGTATGCATTCAGATTCTCTACAGGAAGCCATTTTCCTTCAGTATTTTTATAATAAATCTTCCATGATTTCGGAATGCTGCAACTGCCCCAAGGGGTGTCATCAAACCAATAAACAGTTGAAGTGGAAACCTGCACTTCTTCCGGAAATTCATAAGAAATCCATTCGGTAGTACCTGTTTTAGGATACCAGTGGTAATAAGGAATAGTACGGTCATTTTCATCCTGAGGTATCAGCCCATCGGCAACAGAAAATAATGTCGGTATTTTATGTGATGCATCTATCTTACTTTTTGAAGCCAAAGTAGGAATAGCTTTCGGACGAGTTGCATTGACTTCATCCGGTAACCACACTGCCATATTTCCAGTTCCACGATGTGCCCATGCATAATAAGGAATCAGTGTCAGTATACGGTCTTTTACCAGCAACCGTCCTGCCTTATCATATTCCAGCGACTGTGCCTGTGTCTGAATCTGATTAATGCCACAAAGCAAATCTTTCCTCTCAATTACTTTAAACTCCGAACGAGGATTCAAGAGTACACTTAATACATCAAAATCATTATCTGCCCACTCAGCACAATAAACGACAGGTCCACGTTCTATAGCTACACGTCCCCGATCGGCTTCTACTTTATTATTGGCTGTAACTGTACGCACATTCATATCAAAATGTATTTCCACTGAATCTCCTTTCTTCCATTGGCGGTTAATAGAAAAATAGCCATCTTGCAAATCGGCATAAACTTCTTCACCGTTCACCATCACACGGTATGAAGGATCAAGCTCATCCGTGTATGTATACAAATTACTTGGGACAACCTGATTTCGTACCCAACCAGGAATACGAATTTTCAGTGTAAAATCTCTTGCCGAATTATGAATAATCCTAAGCTGGATATCTCCATTCCACGGATACGAAGTTGTCTGCGAGAGAGAAATCTTCTTACCTCCTACATTCAGTGTAACATCATTCGACATGAACAGATTAACATATACATCCTTGTCTTTCACAGCATATATATAGCCGGGGACAGAAGGTATAAAACGACAGATATTGGAAGGACAGCATGCACATCCGAACCAGGGCTGACGTTGATGTTGCCCCATAGACTCCAGTGGATTAGGATAAAAGAATTTACCACCATCAAGAGAAACTCCCGAAATCAGTCCATTATATAATGTACGTTCAAGTACATCATAATATTTTGCATCTCCATGCAATAAAAACAGCCGGTAATTGACATACACATTTCCAATAGCCGCACAAGTTTCACAATAAGCCGACATATTAGGAAGTTCATAGTTCTTGCCAAAAGCCTCTCCGTTGCTTGTCGCTCCGATACCTCCTGTAATATATAATTTCTTTGATACTATATTTTCCCAAATCCGGTCTATAGCATGCACATAAGCAGTATCTCCTGTAAGTGCCGCAACATCTGCCATGCCGGCATACATATATGCAGCACGCACTGCATGTCCGACAGCTTCATCTTGTTCTACAACTGGCTTATGCGCCTGACTATATGCATCCCTTCGGGAAGTATATCCGCGCTTATCCAGAAAGAATTTCGCCATATCAAGATATCTCTGTTCACCCGTTACAAGATAAAGTTTAGCCAAAGCCATTTCCGCAATCTGATGTCCGGGTACACGTACCAGTTTTCCCGGTCCTTCCCCTATCTCCCTACAGACACAATCTGCATAGCGAATTGCAATATCAAGAAAATTACGTTGTCCCGTAGCCTGATAATGAGCTATGGCCCCTTCAATCATATGTCCCAAATTATAAAATTCATGACTTAGCTCTTCCACTTTTTCCCAACGCCGACTGCCAGCCCATTGATGTGGATGTGCCGGATTCATAGTGCGTGAAGTATATAGATAGCCGTCAGGCTCCTGTGCATCGGCAACAATGACCAGCACACTGTCTATGTATTTCTTTAGCCGTTTATCCGGATAGGTCTGAAGCAGATAACTTGCTCCTTCAATGGTTTTATATACATCAGTGTCATCGAAAGAATATCCCGTCACTTTATTGCTGTCACTGGGGTGGGCAGCCATTTCAAAATTTTTATAACGTCCAGTTTCTTCACATTTACTAAAAGCCAGTGGAATGGTAACTTCACGACTTGCCTGTAAACGTTGTCCCCAAAATGAATCCGTCAATTTCACAGATGTAAAAGGTACTGGAGTTATAGGATAACCGTGAGATATCACCTTTTCACGAGCATAAATTCCACCTCCTGTTATTCCCAAAAGCAATGCAGAAATTATCAGTTTTTTCATAGGTTTATTTTTGTGTTTTCCATATTGATTCAAAATCTCAATCGTATAATACAAATGTAAAAAAGACATAATTGCAAACTGGTATAAATTTGTTTCTTTATATGGTACATTTTGTTTTTCTCTGCATCAAAAAGACAGTATTTTCCCTGTTTCAGAAGAGGTGAAAACATTTTATACCCTTTTGTGAAACATTTTTCATTCCATTAAAAAACGCTTTCCATTAGTTTTGTATCAGTCTTTAATAACATCACATTATGAAAACACATAGGAAACTTTTTTTCACCTTGCTCATAGCAAGTACTACAGGAATCATACATGCCCAAAATGTATTTAACGATCCGGCAGTAAACGAAGAACAACGGCTTGACGATTTGATTGCGCGAATGACTCTCGACGAAAAAGTGGATGCTTTGGGAAACAATACTCAAGTCCCCCGCTTGGGAATACAAGCATCAGGAAGTGTAGAAGGCCTGCACGGAATCGTACTGGGAGGACCAACATACGGCGACAGAGCCAATACTCCAACAACAGGCTTTCCGCAAGCTTACGGACTGGGAGAAACTTGGGATACCGACTTACTACATCGAGTAGCAACTTACATCAGTACAGAAAACCGTTATCTCTTTCAAAACGCAAAATACCGGAAAAGCGGACTTATCATGTGGACTCCCAATGTAGACTTGGGCAGAGATCCGCGCTGGGGGCGAACTGAAGAATGTTATGGTGAAGATGCATTTCTTACTTCACGGCTTGCTGTAGCTTTCATCAAAGGCATACAAGGAGATCATCCTAAATACTGGAGAAATGCTTCACTTATGAAACACTTCTTATCGAACAGTAACGAATACGGACGTACATTTTCTTCTTCCAACTATTCCGACAAACTGTTCCGCGAATATTATGCTTATCCTTTTTATAAAGGAGTAACCGAAGGGGGATCACAGGCTTTGATGACTGCTTATAACGCCTACAACGGAACTCCGTGTATCATGCACCCCGTATTGCGAAACATCGTCATGAAAGAATGGGGACTGAACGGTACGCTACTGACCGACGGAGGAGCATTCCGACTGCTGTTGAGTGACCATAAACGTTTTGACAACGACCGGGCAGCTGCGGCAGCTGCATGCATCAAAGCAGGTATTACGAAGTTTCTGGATGAATATAAGGATGCCGTATACGAAGCACTGCACCGAAAACTCATTAGTGTGGAAGATATAGAAAAAGCAATCCGGGGAAACCTCAGAATATCTCTCAAACTTGGTTTGCTGGACCATGCAGAAGACAATCCTTATGCAGCCATCGGTGTCACTGATACCATTGCCCCATGGAGCAAACCGGAAACCAAAGCACTGGTACGCGAAGCTACGCTTAAATCGGTCGTCTTACTCAAAAATCAAGACCATTTGCTTCCACTTGACAGACATAAGATAAAAAAGATAGCAGTCATCGGACAACGTGCGACTGAGGTCCTGCAAGACTGGTACGCCGGTAAACCTTTTTATACAGTAAATGTACTTGATGCTATTCGCGAGGAAGCAGGTAACGATATTGAAGTACGATATGTAAAAACCAACCGAATGGACAGCGCACGCACGGTTGCAGCATGGGCAGATGTTGCCATTGTATGTGTCGGCAACCATCCTACCTGCAATGCCGGCTGGGAACAAGCTCCCGTCATAAGTGAAGGAAAAGAAGCCGTCGACCGCCAGTCGCTACAACTGGATCAAGAAGATTTGCTTTTACAAGTTGCTCAAACTAATCCCAATACAATTGGAGTATTGATCAGCAGCTTTCCTTATGCTATCAATCGAGCCAACCAGACAGTACCCGCTTTGCTTCATCTCACCCAATGCAGTCAGGAGTTGGGACATGCTGTAAGCGATGTTATATTCGGACATTATAATCCGGCAGGCAGACTAACCCAAACCTGGGTAAAAAACATCACCGACCTTCCTCACATGATGGATTACGATATTACTCACGGCCGGACATATATGTATTTTAAAGAAAAGCCATTATATCCTTTTGGTTATGGACTAAGCTATACCCGCTTTAATTACTCTGGAACGACTCTCAATGACCGTGTTATTGAACGTGGCGATACCTTAAGGGTATGCTTCAACCTGAAAAATTCCGGCGATATGGATGGTGATGAGGTTGTACAACTTTACGTTTCCGCACGAAAACATACGGACAAAGATCCTATCAAGCAACTGAAAGCATTCCAGCGCATCAGTCTACGTAAAGGAGAAATGAAAAAAGTAGAGTTAACCGTCCCTTATACAGAGTTACAAGTATGGGATGAAAAGCAGAACCGTTTCATTCTTCCTGACAAAGAAATGACACTGGAAATAGGAGCCTCATCATCGGACATCCGTTTACGGACAACATTCCGAACAGAAGAATAAAACTCCAGCCAATTAATAACAGAAAGGAGTTGTACCGCTACCACGATACAACTCCTTTTTTGATAGTTCAAAATTAAAAAACTCCAAGCTATACAGCCAAACTTACCATATTTAAATCGTTTTACTAGAGTAAAACGTTCGCTTCACCAAAATGAAAATAACGTTTCACAATAATGAAACGATAGATTCAGCCTAGTCAAACGTTATTTATATGTTCAATTCAGTCATTGTTATACCACACACAATTATCAGAAAGCCCCGATGCACGTACTGTTACCTGATTCTCTCCCGACTGTAAAGGAACATTGTTCCATGTAGCCACACATACCTCATCAGGCGTACATTTTCCCATACTTTTTCCATTCACAAACAACTCTACATCACCACAATTGCTAAACACCTGAATGTCAACCGATGAATTCGACCTATTCTGACAACGCTTCGATGCGATATACAGCACTTTTTCTTTCTTGTTCCAATTTGCTTTATAAAAATAAAAAGCATCTTTCTTAATCCTCCGATCGTATGTCACCAATCCCTTATCGTTTCGGCCAAAAGTCGTGCCTTCTTTTCGACCGGCCGCCGAGAAATCAAACATACACCAAACAAATTTACACCACAAAAAC
>OLYR01000144.1_pt1 | contig 14769 bp, 14 predicted proteins | sample 1644301 | NCBI WGS metagenome assembly OLYR01 (sample SAMEA103958141, study PRJEB25191) | human gut metagenome | biome: human-associated habitat [ENVO:00009003]; feature: intestine environment [ENVO:2100002]; material: feces | place: Germany | collected 2013/2015
GTGGCCCGCCGCAATGAGCGAAAGGCCCAGCCGCTTGGCATCGATGGCATGGTGGTGGTTGGCTTCACCGGTCAGCAGGCAGTCCGCGCCCATAGCAATGGCATCTGCAAACAGGCTTCCGCCCGCACCGCTGATGACCGCCAAGCGCTTGACCGGCTTACCCGCATCCACAAACTTCACCTGCACCGCCGGGCCGTTCTTCGGCTGGTTGCAGCGCGCAGCAAGCTCCTGCTGTGCCTTGCGGGCAAGCTCCGGAACCGCGATTTCTTCAATGGCTCCCACACGGCCGCAGCCCTCGGCAAAGGTTTCCATATTCTTCATGTCAAAGATGCCTGCCAGCACCTCGTTCACGCCGCCCTCGGCAGCATCCAGATTGGTGTGCATACAGATGGCAGAAATGCCTGCCTGCACCAGCTGGAAAGGCACATCCTGCGGGCCGATCTTTTTGAGCGGATCAAAAATGACCGGGTGGTGGGACACGATCATCTCACACTGCTTTGCGGCGGCTTCGGCCACCACCTCAGGGGTGATGTCCAGCGCCGTCAGCACCCGGTGCATCTGCCCGCCGCAGTCCACCAGCAGGCCGGGATTATCCCAGTGTTCCGCCAGCTCCAGCGGCGCGATGGCCTGCATTGCTTCGTATACCTGCCGTACTGTTGTCATCCTTCTGTCCCCTCTTTTAAAATTGCATCGATCTCGGCGGCAAGCGGACTGCCATCCGGCACGCCAAGGCGCATCCGGGGCAGCTTTGCCTTCTGCCAGTCGGCGTAGCCTTTTCCCTCGGGCCACTCTCCCGTACTGCCAAACAGGCACTCGGCAAAGGTGGGCGCATACACCCTGCCGGTGTACTCCGCCGCCATCACCGCGTACCAGCGGCCCGCCGCCTGCACCGGGCGGTCGGCTGCAAAGGAGAAGCCATGCTCCCACAACCAGCGGCGCAGCGCGTCGTGGCGGGTGGCCGGGATCATGATGATCCGCGGCCCTCCCACGGTGAACACCCACGGGGCTTTCTCTAAAATTTCCCAAGTGGTCTGGGCGGAAACGCCCGCCAGCACGATGCTGCCTACTTCGTTCTCCGTAAGCACAGAAAGACCGTCGCCAAGCCGAAGCTCAGCGCGGTCTTTACAGCCTGCATGTTCCAGCGTCTGCTCTGCCTTTGCCAGCGGGCCGGGCCGCAGGTCGGCACCGATCACCTTCGGGTATTTTCCCGAAGCCGCCAGCACCGCCGTCAGCTTGCCGTGGTCGCAGCCGATGTCCGCCACCGGCTCTCCCGGCCGCACAAGCTCTGCGGCGGCAGCCAGACGCGCATCCAGTGTGGGCAGCAATTTATGCCTTCTTTGCGGCCAGATGCTCGTTCAGCTTCTCGATCAGCTCATCGCAGTCCACGCCGTGGACAGCACAGGCCTCCTCGATGCTCTCGCCGCGGGATGCAGGGCAGCCCAGACAGTGCATGCCGATCTCCATGAAGTAGGGAGCGGTGGTCTGGTCCATATCCAGAATATCGCCGATGATGGTCTCGCGGGTCACCTGCTTTGCGTCCTTGTGTTCTTCCTTTTTGAGCATATTGAAAATATCAAACATGATGTTTTTCCTTTCCTGTTGGGTAAAATCACGGCATAACCTACCGTTCTTCTATACTATACCCTAAACCGGTACTGTTTTTCAAGTATCTGCTGGGATTTTCAGCGTTTACTGGTAATTCTTATCCAGCGAGAAGCCGCGCCCGCTCACCTCGGTCACATGGCTCACGATCATGAAGCAGGTGGGGTCGAGCAGGTGGGCGATTTTTTCCAGCTTTGGCAGCTGCCGGTTGCTGACAACACTCAGCAGCACCTGTTCGCTGTTCCGGCTATAGCCGCCCTCACCGTGCAGGATGGTCACGCCGCGGTCCAGCTGGGAGAAAATGGCTTCCCGGATCTCGTCCGCATGCTGACTGATGATCTTGACCTCGGTACGGGTGGAACCGAAAATGAGCACTTTGTCCAGCACAACGGTGTACACGATGACCATCACGATGCCGTACAGGCACTGCTGCAGCGGGCTGAACGCCGCCTGCAGGCAGAGGATGAGCATATCGAACACCAGCATACTGGCCGACACCGGGATGTGGAAATATTTGTTCAGCACCAGCGGAGGGATGTCCATGCCGCCGGTGGATGCGCCTGCCCGGATGGTGATGCCCAGCGAAACGCCTACGCCGAGGCCTGCAAAAATGGTGTTGAGCACCAGATCATCGGTGAGCACAAAGCCTGTGAACACCCGCTCCCACAGGGCCAGAAACAGGGGGCTGAGCACGGTGCTGGCAATGGTGGTGATGGCAAAGCGCCGCCCCAGCAGCACCCAGCCCACCGTAAGCATGGTCATGTTGATGACGAACAGCACACCGGACACCGGCAGTCCCAATGCACGGTTGATGCCCAGTGCGATGCCGGTGGCACCGCCGGTGATCAGGCCTGACGGCACAAGAAACAGCACCACCGTGAGCGCATACAGTGCATTGCCCACGATGATGGACAGCGAATTGAATGCGATCTGCTGCTCATATGAAAGCTTTATCATCTTTTGTCCCTCATTCTTGAAGTTCTTTCTTCTATGATAACGAAAAAATCCGCATTTATCAAGCGTTTCGCCCATAAATGCGGAATAATCCCGGAATAAATTACATTTTGTTGTTTACTGCGCAGAGGTTTCCTGCACCGGTTCCTCGTCCTCCAGCAGACGCAGACCGGCGGTATCCGTCACCGGCAGCGAGAACACGATCGCGCCCGCCTTTGGCCCGGCACCGTCCATGATGGCTTTCATGATGCGGTTCTTTTCCGGCGTGCGGGCCACGATGAGCACCAGCTCTTTTTCATTCACCAGCTCCACGCCAAGGAACTGGGCTGCGCCTTCCATGCCGGTACCCTTGGCGTGGATCACCGTGCCACCGCCGGCACCTGCGGCGCGGGCGGCATCCATAATGGTGCCGGTGTGGCCCTGATTGGCGATTACCAGCAGCAGTTCGTAATGGGTATCCTTCAAGGTGCTCTCCTCCTTCAATGTCAGCGGCTGGTGCTGGGTGAGGAACATCAGCGCCCTTCTGCCGCCGATGCTGCTCAGCGGCACCGTGAATGCAATGCCGGTGCCCGGCACGTCGATGCGCATTTTGCGGCGCAGGTCTATCCGGACGGCCTTCCATGTATCCTCTGTCACCACCGCCAGCAGCACGGCCTTCTCGGTCTTTTCCAGACCCAGCGTGGCCAGAGTCTCCCGCACCGCTGTGCCGCTGCCCACCGTGCGCAGGTTCACATCCACGCCGCGCTGCTCATACAACTGCAAAAAGGCATCAGTGGAGCGGCGGTCGGTGATGGTCACCATCAAAAACAACGAACTCATGCCGAGCCCTCCTTACAGTTCAATGATATCATCGTCCGGCAGACCGGCAAAGGCCGCACCCATGGCCGCAGGCTGCAGCCGCCGGGCCTTGCGGGTGCGCAGCTGTGCCACAAGGCCCATCAGCTGCACCGTAATGAGCGGGGTCATGGCCACCATGGCCACCACGCCGAAAGCGTCGGTGACGATATTGCCGCCCACGGCCACGCAGGCACCCTGTGCCAGCGGCAGCAGGAAGGTGGCTGTCATGGGGCCAGATGCCACGCCGCCCGCGTCAAATGCAATGGCGGTGAACAGCTTTGGCACCACAAAGGAGATGCCAATGGCAAACACATAGCCCGGCACGAGGAACCACAAAATGGAAACGCCGGTGAGCACCCGCACCATGGCAAGGCCCACCGAGATGGAAACACCTGCCGAAAGGGCTGTGCCCATGGCCTTGGCCGAAATGGCACCGTCGGTCACCTCTTCCACCTGCTTGTTCAGCACATAGACGGCCGGCTCGGCCTTGACGATGAAGTAACCGATGAGCATTCCAATGGGAATGATGATCCAGCGGAAGCTCTGCCCGGCCAGCACCTGACCCAGATAATTACCGGCGGGCATAAAGCCCACATTTGCGCCGGTGAGGAACAGCACAAGGCCCACGTAGGTATACGCAAGACCCACCGCAATGCGGCCCAGCGACCGACGGTCCATGTGCAGAGCCACAAATTGAAAAATGCCGAACATCACGATGATGGGCAGCAGCGAGACAGCGATCTCTTCCAGATACGTAGGCAGGCTGACATGGAACAGCTGCCACAGTTCCACCGAGTCGCTCACCTCCGGCAGCACCGGCGGGATGTAGGTGCTGTCGGACGCGCGAAATGCGATGCCGAGGATCAGCACCGCCAGAATGGGGCCCACTGAGCACAGTGCCACCAGACCAAAGCTGTCGTCCGCCGCATGGCGGTCGCCGCGGATGGACGAAACACCCACGCCCAGTGCCATGATGAAGGGCACCGTCATGGGGCCGGTGGTCACGCCGCCGGAATCAAAGGCCACAGCAAGAAATTCCTTGGGCACAAACGCCGCCAGAAGAAAGATCATGCCGTAGAACAGCACCAGCAGCTTTGGCAGCGAGATGCCAATGAGCATACGCAGGAAGGCAAACACCAGAAACAGGCCCACGCCCGCCGCCACCGATAAAATAAGGGTGCGGTTCGGGATGGAGGGCACCTGATTTGCCAGCACCTGCAGGTCCGGCTCCGAAATGGTGATGAGGAAGCCCAGCAGAAAGCCGATGCCCAAGATCACCGGCAGCTTCCGGCTTTTGGTGATCACCGCACCCACGCGCTCGCCCATGGGGGTCATGCTCATCTCCGCGCCCAGTGTGAAGAACATGATGCCCACCACGATCATGGCGGCCCCCAGCAAAAAGCACAGCAGGATGCTGGGCGACACCGGCGCAATGGTAAAGCAGAGCACCAGCACGATGGCTGCAATGGGCAGCACTGCCTGCAGCGCTTCCAATAGTTTTTCCCGCAGTTTCGGGAGGGATGCTTTCAGGATAGCGTCCACCGCCTTTCGCTGTTCTTTGTTTCCAGTTTGTACAAATCTTGAACAAGTATATGAATAGTATACAAGGCAAAAGCCGCCCCGTCAACAAACGGAGCGGCAAAGATCGGCAAAGACGCAAAAGCTTTACAGTTTCTTCCAAGTTTGTCTTTATTTCGTCAGATCTCCTGCTTTGCCAGCACGTCCGAGGTGGGGGTCTGGAACACCGGGATATTGGCATAGGGGTCAGCCACTTCTTCTGCAGGCAGGCTCTTCATGTAGGCATCCATGGATTCGGCCACCTTCTTGGCCACAGCCACCGCCTCCACCACGGTGCGTGCGCCCATCACGGCATCGCCGCCGGCAAATACGCCCTCGCGGGTGGTGCTGCCGTCCTCGCTGACGGTGAGCAGACCCTTCTGGTTGGTCTCGATGCCGGTAGTGGTCTTGACGAGGTTGCTCTCCGAGCCCTGGCTGACCGACACGATCACGCCGGTGTGAGGGTAGAAGGTCTCGCTGCCCTCCACCTGCGTAAATTTACCGTCCTCGCCCTTGACGGTATCGCGGCAGATCAGGCCGTTCTCGCGGATCTCCACCGGTGCTTTGCAGAAGCGGAAGCCCACGCCCTCCAGCTTTGCATAGCTCACCTCATACTCGGAAGCACTGATGCAGCTCTCGTCACGACGGGCATAGCAGGTGACGTGGCGGGCACCGTTGCGGATGGCGGTGCGGGCGCAGTCCATGGCAGAGTTGCCCACGCCGATCACGGCAATATCGCTGCCCAGACGGAACGCCTTGGAGTTTGCCAGATAATCGATGCCAAAGGCCACATTTCCCAAAGTTTCGCCCTTGATATGCATGGCGTTGGCCTTCCACAGACCGGCACCGATGAACACGCTCTTGTAGCCGTCGCGGAACAGGTCGTCGATGGTGATGGTCTTGCCGATGGTGGTGTTGGGCCGCACCTTGATGCCCTTCAGCTCCAGATGGCGGTACTGGAAATCGTCCAGCACGCTGTCCGGCAGGCGATAGTTGGGGATGCCGTAGCGCATGACGCCGCCAATTTTATCGCGGGCATCAAAGATGGTCACATCGTAGCCCCAGCGTGCCAGCAGCACCGCAATGGTCAGGCCCGCCGGGCCGGAGCCAACGACTGCCGCCATCATGCCGTTTTTGGGGGCAGGGCCGGCGGTCATTTTGTTGGCGTAGGTCGTGGAAATGTAGTCTTCAATAATGGAGAAGTGCACCGGGTCGTGGCTTGGCATCCGGTTGCGCACGCAGTGGCCCTCGCACTGGTTCTCGTGGTTGCACACCAACGCACAAACGGTGGTCAGCGGGTTATTCTCAAACAGCATTCTGCCAGCTTCGTCCATCTGGTTTGCCTTGAGCAGACGGATCACCTCGGGGATGTTGGTGTGGATGGGGCAGCCCTGCTGGCACAGCGGCTTTTTGCAGCCCAGACAGCGGTTGGCTTCGTCCAGAACGTGAAGTGCCATGAAGTTTCCTCCTTATTGCGTGCGGTTTTCTGATTCCGTTCTCATTTGTTGTATCCAACATTGCATTGCTTTAATCATACACCACAAACCGTCCGGGCACAAGTGTTTCTGCATAAAATTTCTTCGATTATTTTTTGTCAATTCGTCAAAAAGATAATTTTTTGACGATATACTCCCCCCATCGGCCCGGGCACCCGGCGGCACAGTGCGCCAAAATCGCTGGCTCCTGCCTGTGCCGCCGCCATGCGGGCGCAGGCATCGTTTTCTTTTTCCAGCTTTGCCAGCGAGTGGCTCAGCGGCAGGGATGCATGCTTCAGCAGCGGAAGTGCTTCCCGCCTTGCCCCCAGCAAATGCAGATAGGGCGGCAGGGCAGGCACGATCTCCGCCGTATAGCCCAGTGCCGCATCCATAGCAAGACGGCGCATCCGGGCCCGGGGGTAACGCACAGTGGTCAGCGCGTCCAGCAGCTGGGGCAGGCCGGTGCAGCTGCGCACGGCGTTTTCCAGCCGGTGGTCCAATCCCTCGGAAACGCCCCGCACTGCGGCAAAAGGTTCCGGTCGTGCACAGGCCGCCCGCAGCAGAGCCAGCTCACACCGGCCCGCAGCGGCATGATCCGTATACATTCCGTCGATTTCCGCTTTTTTGTACAACTCCAGTGCTTTTTCCGGCACATAAGGAGTCAGTGCATCCGCGCCCTGCTCTGCCCAGAGGGCGCGCAGCGCGCTGGCACTAGCAAACTGTGCGTGGCCGCTTTCGGCAAGGGCCTGCCCGTGGCCCGCCCCCACGCGGGGCAGCGGCACTGGGGTCATGGGTGCCTCCTGTTCCAGAATGGCCTTGCAGTATTCTACTGCCAGATTGTTGTTGGGCTTATCCAACAGCGCGGCCAGTGCCGTGCCCGGGCAGAGCGCTTCCACCGCCGCCTGCCGCGCCGCCGCAAAGCTGCGGGCACCGGCTGCAAGCTGGCGCTTCAGCTCGGTGCGGTAGGCCTCGCTGTTCAGTACCCGGGCAGCTTCCATCAGCAGGGCTGCGTCCGGTGTCTCTGCCCCGAACACCAGCGCATCGCACCCGGCGGCGGCAAGGATGCGCACCCCCGCCCGGGCAAAAGCCTCTGCCCCCGCACAGGCACAGGGCGCAGGCAGCGCAAATATCAGATCTGCCCCGCATTGCAGTGCAGCCTGCACCCGCACCGCTTCCGGCAGCAGCGGCAGTGCGCCGCGCTGGGTCAGCCCGCAGCTCATGGCCACCGCCACATGCTGTGCTCCCAGCGCTTTTGCCTGCGCCAGCTGCCATGTATGGCCGTTGTGAAAGGGGTCGTACTCTGCAATGATACCGGCAAATTTCATAGATAAGCTCCTCTGCAGGGCTGCTGCGCCCTCGGAAAGATTGTTAAATTTATATCGTATATACAGAAAACTGCAGTGGTTTTGCGCATTTGTGGGCAGGATGTACAAAAACCTTGTACACAAGCTTTACCGCTTTGCCCGGGTTGCGGCTTGAAAAGCCGCCCACCCTATTATATAATAAACACAGGAATCTGTAAAATTCTGTCCTCAGGTTTAAAAAGAGGGCAGACCAAAAACATACAGGAGGCAACACAGATGAAAGTTCTGGTTATTAACTGCGGCTCTTCTTCCCTGAAGTATCAGCTGATCGATATGGACGGCGAGAAGGTGCTGTGCAAGGGCCTGTGCGAGCGCATTGGCATGGAAAGCAGCATGATCACCCACGAGGCCAACGGCCATAAGGCCACCACGCCCGCCATCTTCCCCACCCACACCGAGGCATTTGCCGAGGTCGTGAAGAAGATGACCACCGGCGAAGGCAAGTGCATCAACGACGTCAGCGAGATCGATGCCATCGGTCACCGTGTCGTGCACGGCGGCGAGAAGTTCAAGGAGAGCTGCCTGATCACCGACGAGGTCATCGAGACCATCCGCGAGCTGAGCCCTCTGGCTCCCCTGCACAACCCCGCCGGCATTCTGGGCATCGAGGCCGCACGCAAGGTGTTCGGCAACATCCCCATGGTGGCCGTGTTCGATACCGCTTTCCACAGCACCATGCCTCCGAAGGCTTATATGTACGCCATTCCGTATGAGTACTATGAGAAGTACGGCGTGCGCCGCTATGGCTTCCACGGCACCAGCCACAAGTACGTTGCTCACAAGGCTGCCGAGTATCTGGAAGAGCCTATTGAGCGCCTGAAGCTGATCACCTGCCATCTGGGCAACGGTTCCTCCATTGCCGCTGTGGATCAGGGCAAGGTCGTGGACACCTCCATGGGCATGACCCCGCTGGCCGGCCTGATGATGGGCACCCGCTGCGGCGACCTGGACCCCTCTGTGGTCAACTACCTGAAGTACACCCTGAACATCACCGGCCACCAGCTGGACGAGATCCTGAACAAGAAGTCCGGCCTGCTGGGCATCTCCGGTGTTTCCAGCGACAAGCGTGACGTGGAAGAGGCAGCTGCTGCCGGCAACAAGCGCGCACAGCTGGCTTCCGATATGCTGAACTACCAGATCAAAAAGACCATTGGTGCTTACATCGCTGCTATGGGCGGCGTGGACGCCATCGTCTTTACCGGCGGCATCGGCGAGCATGACGCCATTGCCCGTGCAAAGATCTGCCACCACATGGATTGGCTGGGCATCCGCATCGATACCGAGAAGAATAAGCACCCCGTGGGCGATGTGTGCGAGATCACTGCCTGGGGCGCAAAGGTGCGCACTCTGGTCATTGCTACCGACGAGGAGCTGATGATCGCCCGCGACACCAAGGAAGTCCTCGAGAAGTAATCGTTTTCCAAAGGGCTTTGCAGGGGCTGCTGCACGGAATGTGCGGCAGCCCCTTTTCATCTTCCGGCAGTTATTTTACCCAAATCAGCCCTGTCGGATTGTGCTATCTATACAAATAACAAGGCGAATGGTTGTTTTTTGGTTGACAAATTTCAAAAAGAACGGTACAATAGAAAAGTCCTCAATTGGAGGACGTCCATTCATTCAAGCCCCTGGTAAGCTTACTGATCAGCGCGATGGTCCCAAAACCAAAGGTATGGTTACAATCCTTCCGTGGGCAAGAACTAACTAAAGAGGAGATACTACTATGTTTGAAGACAAGACTCTGGTCTGCAAGGACTGCGGTAAGGAATTTGTTTGGACTGCTGGTGAGCAGGAGTTCTACGCATCTCGCGGCTTCGAGAATCAGCCCCAGCGCTGCAAGCCCTGCCGTGACGCCCGCAAGAACGGCGGCGCACGCAGCAACAGCGGTGAGCGTCAGATGTTCGATGCTGTCTGCGCAGCTTGCGGCAAGGCTTGCAAGGTTCCCTTCCAGCCCCGTGAGGACCGTCCGGTCTACTGCTCTGACTGCTTCGCTCGCATGAAGCAGAACTAAGCGCTGATTTTTTCTTTAAATCGGTTCTGTTCCGGAGAGCTGTGGTTTTGCCGCAGCTCTCTTTCTTTATGCAAAAACTCCCTCAGGCATCGTGCAGCGATGCCTGAGGGAGTTTGTTTTTACATCAGCGGTGCGATCACCTTCAACAGCAGGCCCATCAGGCGCAGCAGCTTTTTGCCCTGCCAGATACTTTCTTTCGTCTGCTCCACCCTGCGGCACCGGGTGAGCGTATCCTGAAAATCCGCTTCCATGTTGGCAATGCAGTCGGTGCCGCGCATCCAGACCGCGTTTTCAAAGTGATGGTACAGGCTGCGGTAGTCCAGATTGATGGTGCCCACCACGGCTTCCACTCCGTCCATCACCATCAGCTTTGCATGGGTGAAGCCGGGCGTCCACTCGCTGATCTTCACACCCGAAGAAATCAGCGCCTTGTAGTGGGTTTTGGCCAGTGCATAAACGAACCACTTATCCGGCTTGCCGGGCAGGATCAGGTGCACATCCACACCGCGCTCTGCCGCAAAGCGCAGGGCCGTTTCCAGCTCGCCGTCCAGGATCAGATACGGCGTGATGATGTGCACATACTTCCGGGCACGGTTGAGCATATCCATGTACACCATTTCGCCCACCCGCTCACCGTCCAGCGGGCAGTCTCCGTAGGGCACCACAAAAACAGCGCCGTCATGGAGCGCACGCCTTCGCCTTCCAGCATCAGGGCCGAGTCCTTCCAGCGGCCATACTTTTCTATGTGGTTGATGTACTCATCTGCCAGATTCACGCCGCCGGTAAAGCCCACCTGGCCATCAATGACCAGAATTTTGCGGTGGTCGCGGTAGTTGTAGTGGGTGGAAACGAAGGGCGTGACCGGCGAGAACACCTTGCACTGGATGCCCAGCGCTTCCAGCCGCTTGGGATAGTCCCGCGGCAGGGTGGAAAACTCACAGGTACCATCGTACATCACCCGCACATCCACACCGCCGGCCGCTTTGCGGGCCAGCACCTCCAGGATGCGGCCCCACATGAGCCCTTCGTCGATGATGAAGTATTCCAGAAAGATGTAATGCTCCGCCGTTTCCAACTGGCGCAGCAGCTCGGCAAACTTGGCCTCGCCGCCGTTGAAGTAGGTCACAGCGGTATTGCCGTACACCGGGAAGCCGCCGCCCCGCCCCCGCAGGTAGCGCGCCAGCGAAGCCGCTCCGGGGCTGTCCGCCTCCAGACGCTGCTCCACCCCTTCCGGCTGGGGCAGCTGGGCGCGGGTCTGGCTTTCCAGATCCATCAGACGCTTTTTCAGGGCGTTGTGGCCGATGTCCGCCTTGGTGTACCAGAACAGCGGCACGCCCAGCACCGGCATCAGCGCCGTGACCACCAGCCATGTAATGCGCACGCTGTTGTCCATGTCCTGATTGAGCAGATAGACCATCATTGCCGCTGTTACCAGCAGGGTGCCGCCAAAATAATGCGGCAGCAGCTCGCCGAACCACTGCAGCAGGCTGAACAGCGCGAACGCCTGTAAAAGCAGCAGAACCAGCACTAGGCCAAAACGGCTGAAAATAGCGTGTACCACGCCCTTCTGTCCCCGTTTGAGCAGGCGGATGCCGCCATCCTCAAACACCCGGACCTTGTCCTTCATATTTTGCTGAAATTGTTTTTTCTGCATGGCATTTTCCCTTATCTCGCACATTTGCAGCCCTGGGGCTGTAAAAATGTGCCGGTTTGTGTTATGATGTACAGGAACAAGCCCGCCCGGCGCTGTGTCCCGGACAGGCAGCTTTGCACCTATTATAATCCATTCCTGCCCTTTTTTCCACCCAAAGCGGCAGGATGATGCAGGAGGGACCCCTATGAATAATCTGATCATTGGCATTGCAGGCGGCTCCGGCAGCGGCAAGACCACCCTTGCTCTGCGGCTGAAGGAGCGTTTTGGCGAGGATGAAGTGCGCCTGATCTCCCACGACAGCTATTACAAGCGCCACGACGAGCTGCCCTTTGAGGAGCGCTGCAAGCTGAACTACGACCACCCGGATGCTTTTGACAACGCTTTACTGATCTACCATCTGCAGGAGCTGAAGGCAGGCCGCGCCATCGACTGCCCGGTGTACGACTACTCCAACCACAACCGCAGCGACAAGGTGCAGCACATCGAGCCCGCACCGGTGCTGATCGTGGAAGGCATCCTGCCCTTTGTGGAGCCGGAGCTGTGCGCCCTGTTCGACTACAAGATCTATGTGGACACCGACGCCGACGAGCGCATCCTGCGCCGTCTGGTGCGGGATGTGAAGGAGCGGGGCCGCAGTCTGGACAGCGTCATCAATCAGTACCTGACCACCGTCAAGCCCATGCACGAGGCCTTTGTGGAGCCCAGCAAGCGCAACGCAGACATCATTGTGCCCAACGGCGGCGAGAACACCACCGCCATTGAAATGCTGGCTCACCACATTCGCAGCCTGATCGAAAAGGCAAATATGATGTAAATTTCTACTTTATTTCTGCACGCAAAAGGAGCCACCGCACAGTTTGTGCAATGGCTCCTTTTTTCTTATCTCAGTGGATAGAGGTACGCACCAGTGCGCGCTTGAGACGCGCCTGAGCCAGCTCGTAGTCCCGCTTGTCGAGGTTCTTCTGCGCAAGGATCTCCTCCGCGCGCTTCTTGGAAGCCTCGGCGCGGGCCTGATCGATCTCCTCGGCCCACTCCCATGTGGTGGCGACCAGACGCACTTCGCCATCCAGCACGCTCAGCAGCCCGCCCATGCAGGCGGCGCGGCGGCGCTGGCCCTCGGCATCCACGATATGGGCTTCGCCCATGCCCAGCGCGGTGCAGTAATCCCCGTGTTTGGCAAGGATGGCCAGATCGCCGTCAATGGCGCGGCAGACGATGCGCTCGGCCTGCCCGTCAAAGGCGCAGCCGTCCGGCGTGACCACCGTCAAATGAAAGGTCGTCATGGTTTACCCTTTCTTCGCTTTTGCGAACACGTCATCGATGGTGCCCGCGAACAGGAATGCGCTCTCGGGCAGCTCGTCGCACTCGCCGTTCAGGATCATCTTGAAGCCGCGCAGGGTCTCCTTGAGCGGCACATACTGGCCGGGCATACCGGTGAACTGCTCTGCCACGTGGAAGCTCTGGCTCAGGAAGCGCTGCACCTTGCGGGCGCGGCTGACCGTGCGCTTGTCTTCCTCGCTCAGCTCGTCCATGCCCATGATGGCAATGATGTCCTGCAGCTCCTTGTAGCGCTGCAGCACCTTCTGGACGGCACGGGCGATCTCGTAGTGCTCCTGACCCACGACCTCCGGGCTGAGGATGCGGCTGGTGGAATCCAGCGGGTCCACAGCGGGGTAGATGCCCTGCGAAGCAATGTCACGGCTCAGGACCGTGGTGGCATCCAGATGGGTAAAGGTGGTGGCAGGGGCCGGGTCGGTCAGGTCATCGGCGGGCACGTAGACGGCCTGCACCGAGGTGATGGAACCCTTGCGGGTGGAGGTGATGCGCTCCTGCAGAGCGCCCATCTCGGTGGCCAGCGTGGGCTGGTAGCCGACGGCGGAAGGCATACGGCCCAGCAGTGCGGACACCTCAGAACCTGCCTGCGTGAAGCGGAAGATGTTATCAATGAAGAGCAGCACATCCTGATTCTTCACATCGCGGAAATACTCCGCCATGGTCAGGCCGGACAGTGCCACGCGCATACGGGCTCCTGGGGGTTCGTTCATCTGGCCATAGACCAGCGCAGTCTTGTTGATAACGCCGCTCTCGGTCATTTCACCGTACAGGTCGTTGCCCTCACGGGTGCGCTCGCCAACGCCGGTGAACACCGAGTAGCCGTTGTGCTCGGTGGCGATGTTATAGATCAGCTCCTGGATCAGGACCGTCTTGCCGACGCCTGCACCGCCGAACAGACCGATCTTGCCGCCCTTTGCGTAGGGGCAGATCAGATCCACGACCTTGATGCCGGTCTCGAGGATCTCGGTGGTGGACTGCTGCTCCTCGTAGCTGGGAGCAGGGCGGTGGATGGGCCAGTAGGCCTCCGGGGCCGGGGCGGGCTTGTTGTCCACGGGCTCACCCAGCAGGTTGAACACGCGGCCCAGACACTGGTCGCCCACGGGCACTTTGATGGGTTCGCCGGTATCCACGGCTTCGGTGCCGCGCACCAGACCATCGGTGCTGTTCATTGCAATGCAGCGCACCACGTTATCGCCGGTGTGCTGTGCCACCTCGACCACCAGCTTTTCGCCGTGGTTGTCGATCTCGATGGCGTTGAGCAGCTCCGGCAGCTGGCCATCCTCAAACTGGATGTCCAGCACCGGGCCGATGACCTGGAGCACCTTGCCGATATGTTTTTCGGACATAGGCTACAACTCCTTTTTGATAGGTTTTAAATCTCCGCGCCGGCCACGATCTCGGTGATCTCCTGCGTGATGGCAGCCTGACGGGCACGGTTATAATACAGGTTCAAATGGTCGATCATCTCACCGGCGTTCTTGGTGGCGGCATCCATGGCGGTGCGGCGGGCGGCCAGCTCACTGGCCACGCTCTCGCACACGGCACCGTAGACGATGCCGGCCACATACTCCGGGATGATTGCGCTGAATACTTCCTCGCTGCTGGGCTTGTACAGGATCTGGCTGCGGCGGGCATCCGCCTTCTGCTGCTCGGTAGGTTCGATGGACAGCGGCAGCACCTCCATGGTGGCTGCGGTCTGGGTCATCATGGAATCGAACCGGGTGTAGCAGATCTTCACCGCATCGTACTCGCCCTTGAGATATCCTTCCGTGATCTGGCGGGACAGCTGGAAGCACTCGCCCACCGAGACATCTGCCGCCAGCAGCACCTCCTGCGTGAACAGGGGCACCTCGTGATGGACGAAATACTCTGCCGAACGCTTGCCGATGGGCAGCACCAGCACTTCGCCTTCTTCGGCCCCGGCCTGCTTGAGCACGTTGGAATTGTATCCACCGGCAAGGCCGCGGTCGCCTGCAATGACGA
>OLYR01000148.1_pt1 | contig 14527 bp, 3 predicted proteins | sample 1644301 | NCBI WGS metagenome assembly OLYR01 (sample SAMEA103958141, study PRJEB25191) | human gut metagenome | biome: human-associated habitat [ENVO:00009003]; feature: intestine environment [ENVO:2100002]; material: feces | place: Germany | collected 2013/2015
CAGCGATGACAACGTAGGTGCGCAGACACGTATTGATATTCTCTTTGACTTCGTAACGCAGAGACCGGATGTGTCTGATACAGACTACTCTTATCGTGAGTTCCAAAAGCTCTATGACTTCTGCCGCGAGCAGGAGAGAAACAAAACCCATGATACGTTTGTAGGTGAATGGGCAAAGGATATGAGCAATATGCAGGACGCTTGGAAACAGGTAAGAAAGACCTATGACCGCCTTGTTGCATGGTATGAGGACAACTTATACTATCATTATGTCGGCTATCTTGTGGCTATCGGCTTTACTCCATTACAGATATACAATCATTTGGAGCGTGAAAAGTCCATTAACACTGTCCATGAATGGACAGTGGAAGATACAAAGAACTCTCTTCGTCGCATGATGATGGAAAAGTTCAAGGAAGGGACAAAGTATCTATCTAAGGACGAAATAGACAATTTCGAGTATGGATCGGAATATGTTACTCGTGTTCTGTTGCTATTCAACATAGAGAGTTGCCGCAAAGGACATAACGTACGTTTCGCTTTTGACAACTACAAAAAAGAGAATTGGGATGTAGAACATGTTGATTCACAAAACGACGCTACATTGCAAGAATACGATGACCGTATGCGTTGGCTTGAACAGGTTAAGTTTATCCTTGAGTTGGAGGGTACGGAACGGTCTAATGAACTGGCCATGATATGCAATAATCATATTAGCACTTTCAAGACAAATGGCAAGGTCAATGTGGAGACATACCGTGACTTCTACGTAACCATCAACAAATACTACTCTCGAGAAGGCAATGAAAAGGAAGAAGATGTGGATTTGACAAATAAGCGTAAGGACTATCTTAGTAACCTAACCTTGCTTGACAGTTCAACAAACAGAGAGTACAAAGATGCACCATTCGCTTATAAGCGTTACTATCTAATAGAGAAGGACAAAGAAGGAAAATGCTTCATACCTGTATGTACTCGTAATCTGTTCCTAAAGTATTTCAGTAACAGCAATAGTAACGCATCGTATCTTGACAATATGCGTTGGAATAGTGCAGACAGAAAAGACTATATGGATGCTATTCATAAGATAGTAGACCCAATCTTTGACTCAATTATTATAGAAAATATTAAGAACCCAAATGAGTGATAATCTGAAGAAATATAGTTTCAGCGACCTCCTCAAGCAAGGAAAGGTGCGCATACCAAAGATACAGCGTGACTATGCCCAGGGTAGAACCACCAAGAAGGTTAACGAGATACGCAAGACCTTCGTACATACATTGCTGCTTGTAATAAAAGGGAAACGTCCTGCTACGGAACTTGACTTCGTTTATGGCAGCAATAAGAATTCTGCCTTTGAACCACTTGATGGTCAGCAGAGGCTCACAACCCTTTTCTTGCTCCATTGGATGATGGGATTTGATAATCTGTGTACAGAAGATGGAAAGCACTCCTTATTCACCTACGAGACACGCAATACCTCGCAGGAGTTCTGTGATGAGCTCGTGCAACACAAAGCTAAGCAGTTTGTTGACGAGGCAAAGAAAAAGACAGAGAGTAATGGTAAGGAGTTTACTCCGTCTAAGATAATCAGAGGTAGAGACTGGTTTAAGTGGGAATGGAAAAGTGATCCAACCGTTCTTTCTATGCTTGTTATGATAGACGCTATCTATGATGAAATGGGCTTAGACCGGGATTTGGACTTGTCCGTATGCCGTGATAATTTAAACAAGATAACCTTCAATCTGCTTAACCTTGGAGACTTTGGTCTGTCTAACGAACTTTTCATCAAGATGAATGCTCGTGGCAAGCAACTCTCCGACTTTGACAAATTGAAGTCCACTCTTGAAGAGGAATTACAAATTCAACAGACAGAAAAAGATAAGAACGGCAAGCCCCTTGCCACAAGCTCGGACGAACAGACATGGCGCAAACTTATGGATGATGCCTGGATAGACCTATTCTGGCACAAGTATGCCCGTAATACCATTATTGAAACAGAACAGTCGACAAGTGATGAACGTCAGTCATTACGCCTTGATGCAGCCAAGAATGCCGAGTTGCAGTTCAAAAAACTATTGTTGCGACTAATAGCCCTCCAACTATTCGAAAATGAAGCATCAAAAGAGAACGTTTTGGCAGCAGCATATCAGATAGACGAGAACAAGGTAGATAACCTTATCAGTGTATATCTTGATAGTCTAACCGACCTTCGCAGTAATGACAAGCATGTTGTTGTCCCAAACACACAGGTAACAATTAGTTTTCCAAAGTTGATAAGCGACTTCAATCACCTCATATACTTAAACAATAGTGTGTATGGCGAGGTTACTGCTCTGCTGCCAGAAATAACTCATATTGATAATAACGACAAAACTTTGTTCGACTCTTTCCTGGAGGCTAAAGTTCCGAATGATGTTGAGTTGACATTCTATGCTATGCTCCTGTTTCTGCGTGCTTTCCCATCAGAGAAGAATGAAAATGGCATATTCGTCTATAACGAGCACAAGCACAAGCAATGGCTCGTTAATCTGCAGTACTGGGTACGTGCCATGCGTAACATTCTCCTTAACGACAATAACAATCAACGTATTGACAAGATGCAGTATGCTTTGGAGGCAACCCAAAGTTTGAAGAAGGTAATTGCAGACTTGAAACAATACGTCAATGAGAAGGAGCTAAGCATGAACGATAATGAGACTGTCGTATTGCAGTTCTTCGCCAATCTGGATAAGACCTATTCCCGTTTAGATAATCAGTCTTTCAATGAAGAAAAAGTGAAGGCCGGACTTCGTCTATCTTCCTCTAATTGGTGTAATTGTCTTGACAAAGTTGAAGGTCATCACTACCTATGGGGACAGATTAGATGTCTTCTCAACTGGTCAGAGAAAGACATAGACATAGACATAAACAAGTTTACTGACTACAGCAATAGACTTGTCGAAATCCTTGATACTATAGATACTGACAATAGGAAGTACTATTGTGCAATACTTGCTTTTGCTCCTGATAGCTGGCGTGACACAAATCGATTATTTCAATACAATAAAGACCGCGACAATAGTTTCAAACGCTGTCTGCGAGAGCATACACGAGAGGGACAAACGTATGGTCAGTTGATCAAGTCACTCATTGACAATTGGAAGGATGCCTGTGAAACTTCTTCTGCCTCTGACTATTTAGATGGTCTGATAAGTGATAAGATCAATACAGCAGAGCCTTGGGTTAGAGTAATACTTAAAACGCCTGAAATCATTGACGAGGCATGGAATAAGCGACTATATTCAGTAGATGGCCATGTTGTCCTTGCTCAACGCAAGACCTCCGAAAGTCACTGCTTCGACCCGTTGTTCTTGTATTTTAAGTATTGTTGTAAGAAAAGACAATTTGACGAAAACACATACAAGATGCATGACTCCAAAGGTGAATATGCCCATGCTTTTGAACTATCCGTGGGTGATACAAAATATCTAGTTAGCTGGAGTGGTTCTGATTATTCCATCAAAATAAATGAGTCAGAGCCACAAACTTATACCGCAAAAGATACATTGGAACTTATTGGAAATATTATTGATAACACTAATGGGAAGTTTTAGTTATGACAAAGTTTATAAATAGAAATCAACTATTTAAGGCGACAGATGAAGAAATAGAACAATTCTTCGCTGAGACCACCTTTGAGGGAATTTACTCCTCTGAAATTAGAAGCAAAAACATAGACTTCTATAAGGGCAGTATTTCTAATATAAAATTAGAAGGGCGTCCAACAAACATTGTGCCCACCTTCTTAAATGTGCCTATATCCAGTAAGCCCATTCCGGAAGGTCCCTGCTCATTCAAGTGTAGATTCAATCTTGTGGCATACAAGCAGGACACAACGAAATATATTGTCAATCTTCTTGGAAGTACTCTTACCGCCATAGATTCTATAACCCAACCGGAGATTACAGTGAGTTTTAAGGATTCTAAGGAGCAAGATCTCTTTGATATGTGGGGAGTGGACAATTGTGAATGTATCGGATTCTATCACTATGATGAAGAGAGCGAAACCTACATAGTTGATGACCTTCGTAAACCTAATTTTGACCATATTCCGTATTACCCTGGTGATACGGAAAAGTGTCCTATTAAGATTACGTATCCACGTGAGATTAGAGGCATAAAGCTTAATGACTACTATTTGTTTACATGGAAGCTTTCTCATCGCAACAAATTTAATCCTTATGAGATTTATATAGATTTCGAGAACCAGCCTAAGCCGATTGAACCTAAATGGTTTATTGACACGCTCTTTGATGATCGCCACAATGACAAATCAAAGAATTTTGGTTCTGCAACGAACTTCCTTGACACTCTAAGTAAACAACTCAGCGCCAAGGAGTCTACCTTCGTGTATGAGCTGCTACAAAATGCCAATGACTATCCTGTGGAAGGTCAAGGTGTGGATGTTGAGTTTCATGTTACTGACAACTATATACTTTTCATCCACTCTGGTGACAAGTTCAATGTACGCAACATTTCTGGAATCTGCGGTATAAACGAGAAAGAAAAGGTAGCGAACAAGAAGACTATTGGATATAAAGGTATCGGTTTCAAAACCGTGTTCCTAAACAACCACTATGTATACTTGCGTACGGGTAAGTACTCTTTTAGATTTGACCAAAAAGCAAAAAAAATTAAACGTCTTGAAGCCCCATGGCCTATTTTGCCAGTTTGGACAAGTCACGAAGAAGTTGCAGAAGAAGTCAATAGTGTATTTGACACTGTAGACAAGAAGTTCCGTGTACAGATTGCCTTGCGCCCAGATGACAAGAAGATGCTTCATCTGGGACGAAACTCGTACGCCAATCTCTTTAAGGAGGTTTTTGCAGATTCAAACATCATTCTCTTCATTCCTAACATTAATTCGGTTCGTGTCATCATAGACGGGAAGGAAGAAAGAGTCTGCTACCGAAACAATGACGAATGGATTGTAGGTGACTATGAGGAAGACATTGAGCCTAACATCCAAGCCCTTGTAAATAAGACTATAGACAAAGGCAATAGTCGTATTCCGGAAAAATACAAGGATTTCGACTGCACAAAAGTATCATTCGCATGTAAGCATGAGGGGGCTATCATTAAGCCAGTAGATAAGGCTACCTTATACTGCTATTTGCCAACTAAGGCTTCGTGGGGATTCCCCTTCCTCATGAATACCGATATGATACCTAAAGGTGATCGCAATGATATTGAATCGGAAGTAAAACTTTTGGACGAAAACGAGACCAATTTCAACGAAGTTCTTGCTGCTATTGCAGGTCGGAAATTATTCGATTGGATTAAGGACCTTTTAATGTCTCGCAAGTATCATCTTGGTTCGGTATTTTCACTTGTTCCTGATTTCAAAAAATGCAAGAAGGAACATGATTACTACGATGACTTTATCACCCGGTTTGAAGACGAATTCAATGAATGTGTTGAAACAGAACAAATCGTGCCTGTGACCAAAGGTATTGCGAATGTTAAGAGTGTTGTCTATGACACAATTGGAATCACCACAGCAGGCGTGATGACTGATGATGAATTCCTTAAGTTCTCTGGGCTGGACAACGGTTATCTTCCATTGCCATTACTTCGTAAGGACAAGAATTTCTTATCCTTCTTAAAACGCTATGCGGATGAAGACATGAAGTTTGACGAAGACAAACTTCATGATATGATAGATAACGAAGATTTCCAGACTTGGCTTAAGGTTCAGGTCAATAATAACAAGTTCATTAAGTTCCTTCTTGACAATGATATGCTGGAGGACTTCATGGACGAAGAGATATTCTTGGAAGATGAAGGCTCTTTGCAAAAGGCCGAGGCACTCTACTATGATGTTGACAAGTACCTCGTCGATTTGCAAGCATTTACTAATTATATTTATTTCCTGTCGCCAAAGACGAGAGAGTTCTTCAAGGATAATAAAAAGTGGAATGATGCAATAGATGGAAAGTTTGCCGAATTCAATTGCAATGACTTCGTTAATAACGAATTACTTTCATATACAAACAAAGCAAGTACAATTGAAAGTCTTAAGGACAAGGATACCTCTATTCACTTCTTTAAGTTCCTTGCAGAGAATGTGGAGTTTGATGATGATTTCACATCACTGCCGTTTATTGCTGATGATGAAACTGTTGTAGATGATTTTGAAGATAAATTCTTGTTCTTTACATCTGAAAAAGGGCACAAAGTTTGCGAGTCGGAGTGGATGTCTTCAATACCATTGGCATTTATATCTAACGATTATGATAAAGCTACAATTATTTATCTCAAAGAAAATTTCGGAGTTCAGATATTTTCTGATGAAATTATAGTCAAGGACATCATCTTGTCGGACGATTATCACAATGACATAAGTGATGGCATCAATGAGGATTTTGCCATTAGCAAATCTTTTGTCTTGTATTGCTTCTCTCAGAAAGATTATTTTGAGCCTGGTTCCTTGCGGAACTATTCGCTTCACACGTTCGATGGTGATGGCGATGAAACTTGGTGCTTGACTGAAGACCATGTGTATTTCCAATCAGACCTGTACGATGACCTTGCTGCAAAAGAATGGGTCAACTATGATTGGATGTATGCTTTTGATGGAAGCTACATGGAAGGAGTCGCTTCTCCTTCGGACTCGAAAGATTTCGTTAAGAAGGCTTTCTGGGTAGAGGAACTTTCCCCAAAGAATTTCTATACAGATATTGTTAAGCATCACTTAAAATCAGATTTTTTCAAGACTATCTGTGGGTACAATGATAGAGATGGCCATAAAAATTTAGACTTTATCCGCTATCTAGATGACAATTATAACCTTATATTTGTAGAGGAAAAAGATAGCGATTCTTTCTCTGGTCTTGAAATTGTAACAGATGGTTTTTCAGATATTGACGTAGATGCTTCGAATTTATACATTTATGATGAAGAACTAAAGTCAATTATCGATGAAGATTGGTTCCCTGAGGATTTGGTATCACTGTGCCACCCAGACTATGGGAAATCCAAAGCACTGTCTGCTATTGGTGTTAAGACATTCAAATTCGGTGAATTTTACGATGACGTTGTAGCAGACAGCATTGAGTATATAAACAATGGTATAAATAGTAAGGAGCAAAGCATAGCCTTCCATAACTTTGTCATTGACCATATCAGCGACCTTACCTCTAAGCAACTTGAAAAGATGCTTGATGCTTCAGTTTTCTTGTATGGGGAAGACGAAGCAACTGGCACCTCTGGCGGTCATAAGATCCTAAGTTCTACCGCTAAGGAGTTGTTTGATATGGGACTTGTAGAGTTCTCTGACCTCGATATAATTGACCCTGATTACAAGACAGAAGAAAACTTAGAATACTGGGAAACAAGACTAGGTAATACTAAATATACTATTAGCCATTTCTTTGCATGGTTAAAAGATAATGCAGATACTTTCTGTGACACCTTACAAGACGAAGAACTTAACTTAAAGTTCTGGCGTTGGATGAAGAAGAACTCATTAGAGAGTCATCTGTCAGAAATGCCTGCTTTCCCCGTGTTGCTAAAAGGCGGCTCAATAGACAATAGTTCTGATGCCGTTTACTTCTCCGACGAGTATATGAATGGCACTGGCATAGAACACCTTGTTCAAGAGTATGATGATCAAGCACTGTTCATCAGCCCAGATTATATTGAAGAAGACAATAACGTTGAAGAATGGAAAAAATTTTGGATTCTCATTGGTGTCAAATTCGAAATCGTAGATATTCTTGTCGAAACGGTCATACCTAATTTGGCCAATATTGATGACGAACATCTACCTCGTCTTCTTGCGGAAAACAGAGAATCGCTTGAAAAGCAGTATGAAGAAGATGGTCTTGTCGCTCAGTTGTCAGAACTTCACGTGAAAGGCCACGACGGTGAGTTCTATCCCATCAATGAAGCTATATATATAGACTGTGAAAAGGATGAACCATTCCCGTACATTAAGTTACCTAATCAAATTTCATATCCGTCAGCAGAAGAACGTCGCTTAATTAAAGATATTATCGACGAATTTGATGGAGACTGTGTCGGAACGCTCAGTGAGTGGCAACAGCGCAAACTTGATTGTTATCTCTCTATGCAGGAAGAGGACGAAGACTCTGTTCGTTCTTTCCATTATCAGTTCATCAACGACCTGTCAATAATCAGAAATGATGACCGAGATAGTCTAAAAGAAATAGAGGGCATCGAAGATATTCTTCTTATGAACAAGGATGGGGAGTTTTGTGACGCATCAACATTGACTATGGGTTCAGTATATCATCCATTCTTCGATTTTGAAAAATGCGGTATTGAAAGCCTTGACTATGTCAGTGATTCTTATGACACAGAGTGTTCTGAATATGTTGGCAAACTCTTCAGAGCACTGAAAGTCCACTGCGATTTTCAGGAGAATGATGTTAATCTTCTTGAAGAACGTGAGTGCTCTATTTATTTCTGGCAAATATACCTTACCACGAAGGATGCTTCCATCAGTAGAATTAAGGATATAGTCAACGATAACCTTTTAGATGATCTTGAGTGTATTCCGACGAAGGATTATATGAAAAAACCAAGTGAACTCTATTATGGAAGTGAAGTGTCGAGATATGTGAAAGCAATCGAAGACTGGGAGAATAAGATACCACTTTCTTCATTGCCGGAAATCAAATTGACAGATGACACCACATTGTTCAGCAAATTACCATTCAAGGAGTCTCTAGACTTTCTTGATGCACTGTATGCGCTCATTTCTGTGCTCGGTCAGGAACGCCGAACTCAGTTGCTCAACTGGATGATAGACAGTTATAATGAGTCCTATAACGAGAAGATTGAAGAGTATCGTAATGACGAGCATGCATTATGGAAGAATAATAAAAATGAGGACGTGCAAATAAAGAATTTGTACGCTTTGGATTATTGGACAAAGACCTTAGACCAATACTTTGGCTCAAATCCTCGAATAATAAATAAAGCCTATTTCCCTGCTGGAGATTCCTTTAAGGAAGCATGTGATATACTTGGTATCAAGACTATAACATCAGACGATCTTAAGATGGAACCTATTAACGATTCTATCTACCATGCTCGGGATGTTGACCATAAGATTTATGCTCTTGTCATAGCCGGAATGACTAATGCAGATAATTGGCAAGAACTTTATAAAGGCTATTGTCAGAAGTTAGAAGAACTGGTTCTACATAGATGCAAGTCTATCATGATAACCTATAAGGACGACGAGGAAATCAATCAGTCGTTAAAGAAGTTCTATCACAAAGAGGGAGACTGCAACTTCTATTTTGTTGACTCTCTTGACGGCAAACGAGTGTTTAAGTCTTTTGTGGAGGAATTCGTAAATTTCTTGGGTATCGACACCGATGAAATTGCAGAAGACGTAATTGAAGATATAATGGACAGCAGAGAGAATGCTCTAGAGATTGTAAAAGAGCAGAATAATCTTATGCTAGACGAAAAATTCAAAGATGAGCTGAACAATCTCATTCCTGGAATCAAGCGTGAACTTCCCGGTAACGAAGTAGATGACAATGAAGACGATGAAGATGTAACTTATCGTCCCACCTTTACGACCAAGGATACCAATCGTGAAGAGGACGAAGAAGACAACGACGTTGAACCAGAAGATGATGACATTGAGGAAGATTCTGAACCTGACGGTTATGATGACGATGACGAAGATACTGATGAAGGTCTTGATTCTAGTCCTCAGTCTGGCTCTACTTCTGAAGGTTCTGGTTCTACAGCTAGGAAACCCCGTTCAGACAAAGGCTACAGCCACGATTATCCTTCAGAAAGAGAACCTCGTGAGAAAAAACCAAGAACTGGTACTGGTCATGGCAACACAGGAAATACACGCGAATATTCTGACATGTCAGGATGGGAAGGTTCAAGAGGAGAATATACGCCTAAGGCTCCAAAACCTTTCTCTCCCGAAGATGTTCGTAATTTCGGCTCGCATGGAGTTACTAGAACTTTGGATGTTCTTGAACCAACGACCAGCGAAGTAGAAGAAATAAATCGAATTCTGGGTGAAGACCTCTCTTCTGAGCAAGTAGCAGATCAGAACTATTTGGCACAACTGAGATTGTACAATAACCTTGTAAATAGAGGAATGACTCCTGAAGAAAGCAAGGATGATTTCGTGCGCAATGCCCATTTAAAGAACGAGCATACGCTTCATGGTGGCAAATACATTCATAAATGTAGCGCTGCTGGTGGTATTATGTATCTGTCTCCGTCTATTTGGAATAAAATAGCAGATGACAGATGTGTTGTGTGTGTATATCTTGGAGCGAAGTCGAATGAGTTTATGTACTTCAACTCCATCGCTGAGATTCTTGAGTGGATTAGAGAAGATGATATTATTATCAAACTCACTGGCGAAGAAAAGGCAAACGTAGTTGAAAAACTCTATTCCGGTGTCCTAAAAGGTGTAAAGGGAACTGCATATACACTCATTAGAATCAACTCTAACGAAAAGTACAATTCGCTCTTTGCCCAGTTGCCTACTAATAATGATATAAACGAAACGGAGGAAAACGAAGATGAATATGGTGATTGATAAAAAAATACAAAACTACCAGAATTTCTTCTTGGATCAGGTTCGTGAGGCAGAGATAGAACAGAAGTCTATTATTAAGGCTCCGATGAACCAATTATTCCGTAAAGAAGAAATCATTATTGGATATGTTGATCATGTGAATGACAACCTTGGACATGTCGTTCTGAAATTTCCAAAGGACAAGGCACCTCGTTTGAAGGTGCAGAAATCCGTAATGGTAATTAAGAAAGAGGCCTGGGTGGAACTGGGGACCAATGTCACATCATGGGTGTGCTCATTCCTTGATTTCTGCAAGAACGCTAATTATCATTCAAATACATCTGATCTATTACCCCTTTATTATACAAAAAAAGGGGATTCAAATTACGATTATGTTGGTTGTACTGGATTGAGTACATCATTATATGATTTGTTCAAGAAGTCAACCGAAGCAGGAAAATCATTGTCCGTGATTGTATTCTCACCCTTCCCTCCAGTTGATTATTTCAATAATCTTGTGAATTTCTTGGAGGTATATCATGACCTGCCAGAGCAAATGACTGAACCAAAAATTGATTATGAAGATTGGCACCCGGAGGAATTGGGGTATAATCCTGATAATGAGCTCGCTATTCCCGAAAGGATTCTTCAAACCTTAGAGGAAGATGACTGTTGCATACTCCAAGGTCCGCCCGGAACTGGCAAAAGTTATACAATTGCTCATATTATTGCGACATATCTTACTAATAATAAGACTGTTTGCGTAACAACCATGGCAAACAAGGGGCTTATAGAACTTGTTCAACAACCACCTCTTATGCCATTCCTTCAGGAAGGAAAAATTTCAAAGTCAAATCTGTCTGCTGACGAAAGAAGAACTGTACCATGTTTGAAACCAATAAAGAAGGGATTCATCATTCCGAATGGAGAACTATTCTGTTCAACAAATTATGTTCTTTCACAGGCATACAATATAGATAATCTAAGCGATGATGGATTACCATCATACGACTTGATTATCATAGAAGAGGCATCACAGGCGTTTCTTGCGTCAATCTTAGCATTCAAAAAACTTGGGCATAAATGTTTAATCGTTGGTGATCCGATGCAGCTTCCTCCTATCATTAGCAATCCTACAAAAGGAGTGTATAATGCTTGGAATGCAAATACTCAGATTGAAGGTCTCAAAACTTATGCATTAGGTACAGATGTAAAATCATATCGAATAACTACCACCTTCCGGCTGACGAAGGCAAGCGCAGAATTGACAGGAATATTCTATAGCAACAAATTAAGATCTGTAAAGAAAAAAGAGGTTGATTTTAACCTCTGTCACTCTAATCTCTTCCCTTCTGGTGGTGGTGTTATCTATCATTATACTCAGGACTTTACCAATGGCATTGTCTCGGGTGCAGGGTTGAATATAGTTAGCCAGGTAGTTAATTTGTTTAGTAGAAACTATCCCAAACGTTCTTTGGCTATTATTTCGCCATTCAATGATACAGTAAAGCAACTTCAGAAAACTTTCTTGACAGACTCGTCATTGGATGACTTTACCATTGAAACAATTGATAGAATTCAGGGTATGACAGTAGATTATGCAATTTTATATATTCCTGGCAGAAACCCTGGATTTGCACTTGATGAGAGACGATTCAATGTCGCAACTAGTCGTTCAAGAAGTACGACACTGATCGTATCAGACATTCCTCTTACTAATATGCATTCCATATCTTCAAAAGTCTCGGCTTTCATTAAAAGATGCCGTTCATTAGATGATATAAACAATATGGATTGTAATGAATCTGATAATTTGTTAGATGCTCTCGAAAGAAATGATATTAAAGCATTATATCCTGGACTCGAACATATTGTTGATATGCTCCTTGACAACAACATTCCTTTCAGTAAAGATGGCGATGTTGATTTGCTAGATTCAAATGAATTGGTTATAGCAACAGCAGGAATGATTCTGAGGAATTACAGAATCGCTATCGATCCAGTGGATAAGGAATCAGTTTCTGTTTTCAAGGCGGCAGGATATAAGATCGTGGAGTCTGCTAATTTTGATATTTCAATGATAAAATAATACGATATGCTACCACTACAACAGGCACGCGAAGTGCGCGACTCGGTTATTGAATATATTAAAGCCACATTCCGATTCAAGGAGAAGGATGTGAGCGATGCTTTCTACCGTTTTATAGAAGACAAGAAAGATGGATTATTCAAAGGCCCGTATGTGTCTTTGAAAACTCCGTTTGTCTCGGCTACACCGGAAGAAAGTTCGAAAATTCCTTTGGATATTACTCCATCATTTCCTCCTTATAAGCATCAGTTGCAGGCATTTCGCCAACTCTCCATGATGAATGGTCATAAGCCGGAGCCCACGCTATTAACTACAGGAACCGGCTCCGGAAAAACGGAGTGTTTCCTATATCCGATACTCGACTATTGCTATCATTGCAATCGGTATGAACGCCAAGTGGGTGTGAAGGTAATAATAATGTATCCGATGAATGCCCTTGCCGGCGACCAAGCCAAGCGCTTGGCAGAGACCATTTGGAACGATCCAAGACTGAAAGGGAGGGTTACTGCCGGATTGTTCGTCGGAGAAGGTGTGGATGCCAAAGATTATCCTCGAGATATGGGTGAAGACCATATAATAGAAAATCGTGATGCTATTCTTGATTCGGTTCCGGATATCATTCTTACCAATTTCAAGATGCTTGATTACGGGTTGATGCGACAAAAGTTTATGTCGTTATGGAAAGGGAATATCGATACGGAGCAGAAAGCGTTAAGATTCATAGTTCTCGACGAACTGCACACTTATGACGGAGCTCAAGGCACTGATGTGGCAAATCTGATTCGTCGCCTTAAGCTCAAACTTAATTTGCCCAAAGCTTCGCTATGTCCTATTGGAACATCTGCTACTATAGGGAGTGGAGACGATAGCAAAAAAAGGTTATGCGAATATGCTACAAACGTATTTGGAGAACAGTTTGACGAAAATAATGTGATAGAAGAGCATCGTATTCCTGTCGACGAATATATTAGTATTTCCTCTATGGGAATCCCTGATGGTAAGTTAATTAAGGATTGTGTGTTCAAGAATGACGACACTGTAGAGACTTACATCAAGCGACTGTGTCGGTGCTGGCTCAGAAAGGGTGATGCTACGCCTGTTGAAGCAGGTGAAATCTTGCGCCACATGGGAATTGTTCGCGATATGCTCAAGGCTCTGGAAGATGGAATATTAAGCGTTGACGAACTACAGAACCGAATGGAAGACAATGCAGAGTTTCGTCGTTTGCGTCAGCAATATACCGACAAGACGTGTGGCATTGCTATAGAAAATCTTATGGCTCTCATCGCTTATGCCAAACGCCCTTTATCCGGGACAAAGGCAATCCCGATGCTTTACCTTCAAGTGCAATTGTGGCAACGGGAATTGAGCGGTATTTTGCGCTATGTTCAGAAAGAACCGGAATTTACCTGGCGTGGAAGCCTTAAAGTAGACGAAGATCGTGTGGCTTTACCGATGTATTTTTGCCGTGATTGTGGTGCCAGCGGTTGGATTAGTCGACGACTATCTACTGACGACCGATATTGTAGTGATATACGCACTATTAATATGGCTTTTGCCTCAAAAGAGAAAGATGTTTATCTTCTAAATACCGAAAATAAGCGTCATGAAGCGGTTGATGACTATTTAGGTGAAAATACCATAAATGTCACTCACTACGTTAAGTTGAAAAACCTTTGTGAAACAAGTGTCGGTGACGAAGATTCCATTCGGTTGCGTGTTTGTGGCAAATTTACCTCAAATAGAAATGGCAATCAAAAGTTTAATCGTTCTTGCCCTGAATGTAATGGTAATGATACTATTTGCCAAATAGGTGGTCGTACATCTACTTTATCAAGTGTAGCGGTTAGTCAGGTACTTTCTAG
>OLYR01000160.1_pt1 | contig 13726 bp, 9 predicted proteins | sample 1644301 | NCBI WGS metagenome assembly OLYR01 (sample SAMEA103958141, study PRJEB25191) | human gut metagenome | biome: human-associated habitat [ENVO:00009003]; feature: intestine environment [ENVO:2100002]; material: feces | place: Germany | collected 2013/2015
TCAAAAGAACATCGTCTGAACTTGTTGGTTGGTCATGAGGTGACGGACTCTGGTGGTTCTGAATTACGGGTAAAAGCGAGCCATTTCCCTTCAAACTTTACGAAAGATAATGCCTTTGCGATGATTAATCAGTATGATAAAGATCATGGAACATCTTCTTTTTCTTCGAATATAGATACTGCAAATCGTATTTTGTCATTCTTTGAACGTGTAAATTATAGCTTGCTGGACCGTTATTTATTGACTGTAACATTCCGTGCAGATGGTTCTTCTAAGTTCTCTCCGGAACATCGTTGGGGATATTTCCCGGCAGCAGCTTTTGGATGGAGATTGTCAGAAGAAGCATTTATGAAAGATATCGACTGGCTGGATAACCTGAAGCTCCGCCTTTCTTATGGTACTGTAGGTAATGATGGTATCAGTTCGGACCTGTGGTCTCAGATGTGGACTTCGGAAACTGACCTTAGATGGCAATATGCTATGGGTAATAATTATTGGTCTTCTTATGATTATGCTACATCTGAAATGGCTAATCAGGATTTGAAGTGGGAAACTACAATTACCCGTAATGTGGGATTGGATTTCGGATTCTTTAAAAACCGTTTGTGGGGATCTGTTGATTTGTATTGGAATACAACCAAGGATTTGTTGATGCTGACTTCTATCCCGGGTATTACAGGATTTACTTCTACATATGCTAACATCGGACAGACTAGTAATAAAGGACTTGAATTGTCTTTAAGTGGAGTGCTGTTTGAGAATAAGGATTGGAGCATTACTGCTGGAATGAATATCAATTTCAATAGAGGAAATGTGGATGAACTGGCTGATAATGTATCTGGACTTTATGGAACATCATGGGCAAGTAGTAGTACATTCCCAACCAATGACTATATTTTGAAAGAAGGTTCTCCGGTAGGTATTGTAAGAGGTTTTATTTGTGATGGATTCTATACAACAGATGATTTTAATTATGTGGACGGAAAATATATCTTGAAAGAAGGTATTCCTGATTTGGGTTCTTTCATCAATCCGGTACATGTAGAAGGTCGTCCTGAAGGACAAAATGCTTATCCGGGATTGCCTAAATTCCGTAATATGGATGATGATAATACTGTAATCGATGAAAGAGATGTGACTGAAATTGGTGATATGAATCCTGTACATACGGGTGGTTTCAATATCAATGCTACTTATAAAAACTTCGACTTGGGAATGTATTTCAACTGGAGTTATGGAAATGAAATTTATAATGTAAACAAACTGGCTTCTATGTATTGTGCAAAAGAGTCAGGAGTTTATCAGAATAAATTGGCATTTATGAAAGATGCGTATAAAGTTTATGATATTGTTGATGGAGAACTTGTACGTCTTACTACACCCGAACAGTTGAATGCTGCCAATGCAAACGCTAAATATCCGCTTCCGTATTGTGAAAACGGTGTAACTTCTACACTTGGTATTGAAGATGGTTCTTACCTGCGTTTGAATACTTTGACATTAGGTTACTCTTTGCCTGATAAAGTTTTGAAAAAGATAGGATTGGATAAACTTCGTATTTACTGTTCGGTATATAACTTATTTACTATTACAGGTTATTCTGGTTTGGATCCGGAAGTAAGTGCAAATAGCTCTCAGAATAATGCCAGATATCCGACCACGGGGCTTGACTGGGGATCTTATCCGCGTGCTCGTTCTTTTGTTGTAGGTCTTAATCTTGCTTTCTAATGAATAATAAAAAATGAAATTATGAAAAAAATATTAACTTATATGTCAGCATTGGCTTTGGGTATGTCATTTATCCAATGCAGTGATTTTTTGGAAACTCCTTCGCCTGGAAAAACAAATGATGAATTTGTAACTTCTACAGAAGATGAAACTTTTAAAACGTTGTCTTGGTGCTATGCCAATTATCGTCAGAATTGTGCGATGGGTGTTTATTTGTGGAATGATCCAGTTGGTTCAGATGTTGAGTCGTATCCAGAACAGGGATCTGCAAATAACTTGAATGCGCGATTACAGCCGGAACAGTTATCTATTACATCTGCAAATGGTGGATTCAATGGTTTGTATACTATTATAGCTCGTGCAGCAAAAATTGCAGCGTTGATTAAAGAAAAACCTGCTTTTCAAGAAGATCTTGCAGCAGGCCGTGTTTCTACATGGACACATTTGTATGGTGAGGCACTGGCTATGCGTGCTTTCTGTTATTTCAATTTGGTAAAACATTATGGAGATGTTCCATATGGATATGAAAATAATTATGTATTGGATTATGTGCTGACCTCCCGTTATGATATTCTCGACAATGTGATTGCTTCATTGAATGAAGTTGCTCCGTTAATGTATAAGTTGGGCGAAAACGGTATCACTGCAGAACGTTTGTCTAAAACATTTGTATATGCTTTGGCAGGACAGGCTGCTTTGTATGCTGCCGGTTATCAAACTATCCGTACTGATGTTCCTGGGTTGTATGGTGATTTGCAGTTCGAGCAAATAGGGGTAGAGGAATATAAGTGTGTATATGCACGCCGTACTGACTACCTTAATTATTATCGTACTGCCGAAGTTGCATTTCAGAATGTTTTTGATAATATAGGTTCTGCCCACCTGGTTACTGTAGATGATAGAGGATATGCAAACAATCCTTTCCAGCGCCACTTCCAGTATCAGCATGATTTGGAAATCAGTCCTGAATCATTGTTCGAAATCGGTAATATACAGGGTGGTCAAAGCGGACAGACTACTACAAGTGAGTATGGTTATGGATTTGGACGTCCTTCGAATGGTGGTAGTAAGAATGCTGCTCCTTGTAAATGTTTTGCTGCTATTCGTATTCTTCCTACGTTCTATTATGGAGAGTATGAGGAAGGTGATATGCGTAGAGATGTAAGTGTTGCTGTTACAGGAAGTCAGGGTGATGGTAACGAAGCAATGCTGTCTTTCGTTCCTGGAAGTAAATTGAATGGAGGTATTGCTACGAATAAATGGGATGAAAACAGAATGAACCCTCCTTATACAGCTTCTCAACGAGTTTCTGGTATGAACTGGCCGGTTATGCGCTTGGCTGATGTAATTCTGATGCAGGCAGAAACCAAGGCTGAATTAGATAAAGAGGGGGAGGCTGTAAACTTGGTAAATCAGATTCGTGAACGTGCTTTTGGAGATGCAGAACATAATATTAGTGCAAGTGGTGAGCAGTTGAAGGATTTGATTATGCAAGAACGTAAATTGGAATTTGCAGGTGAAGGCATTCGTCGCTGGGATATGTTGCGTTCAGGTAAATTCTTGGAAAAAGCATTAGCTGTACGTCAGGAAATGCTTCAGATGGTCAATGATATTGAGGCTCAAGGTTATCATCGTTTTGCGAACGGTAATGAGATACCAGCTTATATTTATGTGAAAAAAGTAGAGTTGGAGAATCCGTTGACTTATGATCCTGATGAAAGTAATCCGGCATTGTATCCGGGATGGCGAGGACAATATGACTATAGTACTACTCCTGTAGCTAACAATGTGAAAGGAACAGCGCATAATCTAGCTATTAAAGGGTTATTTAAATATATTGATCCTAATAGTGCTGAAGCAGCTGCACTGATTGCAGAGGGATATGAAAAAGTTAATTGGGGTGTGGATTTGGTGAAGTATAAGGATCATTATACTGATACAAATCTTTTACCGGGCGTAAAAGCTGGCAATGTTGCTCCTAGATTTTATTGGCCTATGCCATTCGAAACTTTGACAATGTCTAAAGGTAAAATAACGAATGGATATGGTTTGGCTCAGGAATAATGAAGTATCTTGTAAATGAAATAAAACTTCAGCATCTTTTAGACAAAATATCCTGAATTTTTTATTTTTTTTGTACAAAGTTTAGGAGAGTTCGTACGAATTTTCTTGAAAAAATAATGGAGTTTTTCGCTTGAAAAAGCGAAAAACTCCATTATTTTTTATTATGCTATTTATCAGCGTATTACGATAAATATTATTTGATTTTTTCTTGAAGAACGTATTTGGTGTATCGGGAATAGGCTTCCTTTTTTATTTTACCTCATCATAAGTACTGAATAATGGTTGCAGTAATTCAGGGATATCTACTCCTTGTTTTTTTATTTCTTCCAGACAGTTTTTACCTTTTTCGGTCAATGTGAAATACATCTGACGTTTGTCTTGTCTGCCCAGATGTCTGGTAACCATTTCTTTTTTTTCTATCAGGCTGATGGTCTTCGATGCATGTGAAGGAGTCATGCCCGTGCGTTCTACAATCGTTCCGGCCGTGACGGTTTCTTTGCCGATGCTACACAGTACCATAGCTTCGTTCAGTGAGATACCATATGTATTTATAAGTTGAGTTTCCAGTTCAGAGAGAGCTTTGAGCAGCTCTCTCATGATGCATATACATTTTATTTTTTCCATGGGTTTAAATAAATAAATTTACATTGGCCTGCTCTGCTCGTTCCATGTAAGTAGCTACACCTCCTATGGTCACATTATCCAGCAATTCTTCTTTTTTAACTCCCATAACATCCATTGACATCTGGCAGGCTATAAATTCTACTCCGTTGTCAATAGCTTGCTGGCGAAGAGATTCCAAAGAGTCGATGCCCTTGCGTTGCATGATGTAGCGCATCATGCGGGTTCCGATACCTCCCATGTTCATTTTTGAAAGCTTCAGCTTTAATGAGTTGGAAGGAAGCATCATGCCAAACATTTTTCCGAAAATGTCTTTCTTAACTTGTGGCTTATGTACCTTTTTGATAGCGTTCAGTCCCCAGAATGTGAAGAATATAGTAACTTTCTTTCCTGTAGCAGCAGCTCCATTAGCCAGCACAAAGGTAGCTAAAGTTTTGTCAAGGTCATCGCTGAACAGAATGAATGTTTTTCCTTCTTCGGTTGTGATTTCCTTGATAGCTTTTTCGCAAGAAGATGCTTTTTCAATCAGTACGCGGTATGTTCCGTTTGCTGATGATTTCTCCAGAAAATGGTTACCTGTACTTTTACACCATGCTTCTGCGTCGCGTGGAAAACCGGCATCGGTAGCATGTATTTCAAGACGTTCACCCGGATTCAGGGTTTCCATGCTTTTCTTCAGTTTCATAATCGGACCGGGACACTGAATACCACAGGCATCTACTTTTATAACTTTTTCTGTTGCAGGTTGGCAGCAAGATGCTGTAGTGTGACAAGAAGACGATGGCTGTTCTGGCAGGCAGACAGGAGTAGTAGCAGCTTTGTAGGTTTTGATTCCTCCGATAAGGTTACGTACATCCTGATAACCGTTGTCTTTCAGTATACAAGAGGCCAGGTATCCTCGTAATCCTACACCACAATATACATAGACTGGCTTGTTGGTCGGGATATCGCTCATGCGTTCACGTAGTTCGTCGAGTGGTACATTGATGGCTCCTGGAATTTTGCCCAGGCTGTATTCATCGGCGGTGCGTACGTCTACCAGTGTGACTTTACTTAAATCAGTTTGCTGAAGTTCACGCCAGTACAGCGGAGTCATTTTTCCACTTAGGATATTACCAGCTACATAACCCGACAATGCAACAGGATCTTTGGCCGATGAGAAAGGAGGCGCATAGGCATGTTCCAGTTCTGTCAGGTCGTATACCGTTCCGTTTCGTTTGATGGTCAGTGCATATTCATCAATACGTTTGTCTACTCCATCGTAACCGACAATTTGTGCTCCGTACAGTTTGCCGTCGGTGGGTGAGAAGGTGATTTTTATGTCCAGCATAGATGCTCCCGGATAATATCCGGCATGTGAATTAGAATGGATCGTTGCCGACAAGTAAGGTATATCCATCTGTTTCAGACGCTTGGCCGGAAGTCCGGTTGAGGCAACGGTCAGGTCGAATACTTTAGCAATGGCTGTACCGATAGAACCTTCATATTTTATCTTGTTACCAAATATCATATTGTCTGCCACGATACGTGCCTGGCGGTTAGCTGGTCCTGCAAGGAAATTCAGCCAAGGTTTGTGAGTGATGGGGTGCGGATATTCTATAGCATCGCCTACGGCATAAACCGATTCGTCGGATGTCTGCAAGTATTCGTTTACATAGATTCCTCGCATTTCACCTATTTTTAATCCGGCTTCGGTTGCCAGACGGGTTTCTGCGCGAACACCAATAGAAAGCAGTACCATTTCGGCATTTACTTTGATGCCCGATTTAAAGTTGACGGTTATTCCTTCTGCTGTTTTCTCGAATGATTCTACAGCCTGTTCCAAATATAGTCGGACACCTTTTTGTTGCAGATGCTCGTGTACTAGTGAGGCCATTGAATAGTCGATAGGTCCCATTACCTGATTAGCCATTTCTACTACCGATACTTCGATACCACTGTGATGGAGGTTTTCAGCCATTTCCAGACCTATGAATCCACCACCTACGATAACTGCGTGTTTTACAGCTTTCTGCTGCATGTAACTCTTGATATGGTCAGTGTCATTTACGTTCCTCAAAGTGAATATACCTTCAGTTTCAATACCCGGCAGGGGCGGACGTACAGGCGATGCTCCCGGTGAGAGCAAGAGCTTGTCGTATGATTCAGTATATGTCTTTCCGGCAGTACGGACAGTTACTTCCTTTTTCTTTACATCGATAGCCGTTACTTCCGAACGGGTACGTACATCGATGTTGAAACGCTTGCCAAACGACTCGGGAGTCTGTACGAACAATCGCTCACGGTCTGAGATGACTCCTCCTATATAGTAAGGTAAGCCACAGTTGGCATACGAGATATATTCACCTTTTTCGAATAAAATGATTTCAGCTTTCTCTGTATTACGGCGGATACGTGCAGCGGCAGTTGCACCTCCGGCTACTCCTCCGATGATAATGTACTTCATATGTATATTCTTTTATGTTGTTATTATTTTCTGATGGAAACTTTTTGCAAAGAAAATAATTTATTCTTTATGGATAAATTTTTCATTGGAAAATATTTTCGTCTTTAATTGTTATTAACATGTTGTGGCTTTCATGAGCTGAAAGTAGAGGGAAAATTGTAGAATATGAGTTGGATTTGCTGTACAAGACGTATTTTTTGTTTATTTTTGACACATAAAACTTTTATATATAAAAACATACAGATGAAACCAATACATTACACACTGTCTGTCCTGTTACTTGCTTCGGCTTCACTTTGGGCAGAAAACAATGAAGGATATAAGTTCGAAACAGTAGTTAACCAAAAAGTCACTCCGGTGAAAGACCAGGCTTCTACCGGTACATGCTGGTGCTTTGCCACAACCTCTTTTGTAGAGGCAGAACTGTTGCGTCAGGGCAAGGGTGAATACGATTTGTCGGAGATGTTTATCGTACGTCAGAAATATATGAATCAGCTGAAAGATAATTTCTTGCGTCAGGGCAAGGGGAATATCGGTCAGGGAAGCATTACTACAAGCTGGATTACGGCATTCAATCAGGTCGGCATTGTACCGGAAGAAGTTTATACGGGTATTAATTACGACTCAAAATTACATAACCATTCGGAAATGGTGGAGTATATGACAGCTATAGCCAAAGAGGCAGTTAACATGAAAAAGTCATCTCCTCAGTATGAGCAGCTGATAAATAGTTTGTTTGATATTTATTTAGGAAAAGTACCTGAGAAGTTTACTTATAAAGGAAAGGAATATACCCCTAAAAGTTTTGCTGAAAGTTTGGGCATTTGTACGGATGATTATGTGATGCTGACAAGTTTTACTCACAAACCGTATTATGAGCCGTTTGAGATTGAGATTCCCGATAACTGGGAGCACGACCGTATGTATAATTTGCCGCTGGATGAGCTGATAGAGGCTACCGACCATGCGCTGACCAATGGTTATACTGTGTGCTGGGACGGTGATGTAAGCGAACGAGGCTTTTCTTTCTCGAATGGAGTAGCCATTAATCCGGAGGTGGATGATGTAGACGAATATAAAGACAGTGACCGTGCTCGTTGGGGACAGATGACAAAGCGTGATCGTCTGGCAGAGGTGTTCCTGTTTAAGCATCCTTACCCGGAAGTGAATGTAACTCCGGAAGTTCGCCAGCAAGGATATGAATCGTTTGCTACAACCGATGATCATCTGATGCATCTTACTGGTATTGCTAAAGATCAGAACGGAACAAAATATTATATTACCAAAAACTCATGGGCTGCCGACAGTAATAAGTTTGGAGGTTACCTGAATATGTCGGAAAGCTATGTACGTGCCAAGACTATTTTTGTGATGATGCACAAGGATTCACTTCCCAAGGAATTGAAGAATAAGCTGGGAATTAAATAAAACGGATTTCCGGTTGAATCCATAGTAAAATGCAGACAAAAGAAATCTCTTAAATAGAAGTGTTGAAAGTATGAATGTTATGCTTCTGTTTGAGTTTGGATAAAATGAAATGAGGCTATCTTAAAAAAGTAGCCTCATTTCATTTTATTGTTTTTGATATCATTCACCATTGTTCCGATATCCGTCAAAGAATTTTTTGAAAAACAGCCATTGATAATCTATTGAATTGTTCCAATAGGTGCTGCTATGTTTCCCGGGACGAAGAATAAAATCGTGGAAAATACCTCGTTTTTCCAATTCTTCATGAAATTTCTGGTTGACTTCCAAGAAGAAATCTCCTGTGCCGCAGTCGATAATTAATGCCAGATCACCATTTTGAATTTTATCCAGCTGTGTCATTACAGTGTGCTCATCCCATCGTTGACGGTTTTTGGATAGCTCTCCAAGTTGTTCTTTCATTTTCCATTCGTGAGGAAACGGACGAATGTCGACACCGCCACTGGTGCTGCCTCCTGCACCAAAAACATCTTTATGACGAATAGAGAGCCACATACCTCCATGACCACCCATGCTAAGTCCTGTTACAGCTCTTCCTTTCCGGTCCTTTATTGTTGAATAATGTGTATCTATATACTTTACCAGTTCAGAGGAAACGAATGTTTCATATTGGCTGTCGGCGTGGGTAGGGCTGTCCCAGTACCAGCTGTTTTTCCCGTCCGGACATACTACGATAATTCCATCCCGATCTGCCATTTGAGGAAGTTCTGGCTTAATTCCCAACCAGGTAAGTGAGTTGCCTCCATATCCGTGCAGCAGATATAGGGTAGGGCATTTTTTCCCTTCTAAAGCTTGATCGGGCACAATGACTGCTACTTTAATCTCTTTTTTCATTTTAGGACTTTCTACCGATAATGTATCGATACGTGCAGCCATCGTATTGAGGGCAAATGATAAAATCCCCAAGCTGCATACTATAATTCTTTTGATAGTCATTTTTATTTTGTTTTTTGTTATACCATATCATCTCCTGTTTTGGCAAAGGTAACTCTAATTGTTTTATGGAAAGGTATAAAACGTGAAATAATAGCGATTATCAGAGTAATGATAAATAGCCACCCCAGTATTTCTTTTAATGCCAGCAGCAGACTCTGTTGCTGCAAAGTAGTATAGAGCGAGGTTGTTGCTAGTTGGGTAGCTTCACTATATTCGTGTCCCTGAGCCAGGCCGCTTGTAAGCGATTGTGAGAATTTCGAGGCAGCCAGAGGATCAGCCATCGTTATGGTCTCGGATAAAGAGTGCATGTATTTTTGCTGTAGTCTGTATAGCGTATTACTGTAAAAAGATGTAGCTATGATAGGAGCTAGTACAGAACGGAATATTATCAGAAAGAAAGCATTCGAAAGCAGGAACTTCGGATTTAAGTCTTCTACGGCAAACAGAGCGAAGGCTATAATCAGAGCCAGCATACCCAATCCACGCAGGAAGATGGGAAAGAACAACATTTCGTATGTACTTTCAGGCGAAATACCGAAATAAAGGATGCCGAAGAAAATAGCGAAGCATGCCATACCTCCAGCAATGAAAAAACGGAAACGCCAGCGTTGCCATCTGAACCACCAGAAACAGATGAATGCTCCTAGTATATATCCGGGTAAAAGCCAGATATAAAGTACATAAGAGTGTGTACTGTCTACTTTTAGAATAGATGTCATGTAGTTCGTCAGTAATGTGGTTGATGTACTGAAAAACATGATGAGCATCATGTAAAAATAGCCAACTATAGCTTTAGGCTGATATAAGGGAGCCAGATTGACATAAGGAGTTTCGGAATGATATTGCATCCAGACAAAAAACGCTATCAGAATCGGTGCTATGACAATGTAAGCGCAGATTTTGTAGGATGACATCCAGTCGAGTATTTTTCCGTAATTGATGACATACATCAGCATCAGCAGACCGATAGCGATTACGAACATCTCCCGCAGATGCAATTCTTCTATGGGAATTTTCTGTAACGGGCGGTTGTGGCGATAGCAGACTATTACCAGCAATATAGCCAATAACAGCAGAAGCATCATAAAATAATACATGTACTTCCAGTTGTAATGATAGGCAAGTTCTGCTGTGAGCACCATAGATATCTGGCCACTTCCGTATACTAATGGATAGAAGTATGAGTAGAATTCGCTACGGACATTTTTCGGACTGAATATCTTTTGTGCATGTCGGATAAACCAAAGCATGAGGAATCCTTTCAGAAAGCCTATGGCAAAACTGGCAACAATCAGAATATCCGCACTTTGCGAGCGGGCGCATATCCAGCTTAATATAAATTGCAAAGCCAGATCGGCGAGCAAAAGAAACTTGACTGAGAAAGCAGACAGGACTTTCGGTACGATGGGATAGGCTATTGCCATGCCTGCCGAAGCAGCGTAATATCCCATTGTTATATCTTCTGTATTGGTACCTAGTGTGTTGGATACCTCAAGCATACTTCCTGTATACGAACCGTTGAGCATCGTTATAGGAAGAATAATAATGAAAATACTTATCAATGCCAGCCAGTTGGGAACCCACTTACGTACGGGTAATCCCAGTTCTCTCATATTTGTCATTTGCGTAATGCTTCTGTTTCTACCATCATTCCGGCACGCAGGTGTTGTGCATCTTCTTCACTGATATTGATAATATCGATACGGACTGGAATACGTTGTTGTACCTTTACAAAGTTGCCGGCAGAATTATCTGTGGGAACAAGAGAATATTTTGAGCCGGTTGCTTCTGATATAGCTGTAACCTTTCCTTCAAACACTTTTCCAGGTAAAGCGTCTACTTTAATGCGTACTGGTTGTCCGATGTAAATGTTTACAATTTGCGTTTCCTTATAGTTTGCAGTAATCCATTTATCTTTGCTGCGGACCAGGTACGAAATGGTTTGTCCTGCCTGTACAAACTGTCCGGGCTCCAAGGTACGCCGCCCCATATATCCATCGTAAGGAGCAGTCACAACAGTATACGAGAGATTCAGGCGTGCCAAGTCTAAGTCGGCTTCTTTGCGGAGGATAGCTGCTTCAGCACTGGTATTCTTTTTGCTTGCTTCCGAATATTGTGACAATGCTACACGTTTTTGTTCGAGTAAAGCCTGATAGCGTGCTTGTGCTGCGTCATAAGCAGCTTTGGCTTGTTCGTATTGCTGTTCGGGTACAGATTCCTCTTTAAGTAACCGTTCGAAGCGATGATAGTCCTGTTCCAGTTGCCATAATTTGGCTTTTGCCTCGGCAATGTTTGCTTCCTGTACGGCAATGTTCGTATGTGAGGTTTCGATGCCTGAGTGGAGTGCATCCTTCGAACCTTGAGCGTCGAGTAGGGAGGCTTCTGCTTCTTTTACCTTTATTTGATACTCACGGTTGTCGAGAACTAACAGGGTATCTCCTTGATGGACAAATTGATGTTCCTTAAAGCGAACTTCTTTGATATATCCTGTTGCGCGAATATTCAAGGGTATGACGTATTGATCGACAAAAGCGTCGTTTGTTACTTCATAATTTATGTACCGCCAGAAATAAGTGGCAGTCCACCATAATCCCGAACAAGCCAGGATGATACAGATGGTATTCAAAATGAAATTGCGAATACGCAGTTTCTTTAGTTTTTTCTGTTTAATTTCTAGTTCAGACATAGTGTTTGGGATTAAGTTTGTGAATTACAAGCGTCCGCAGGCGCGTTCCAGTTGATAATAAGTATAAATAACCCGGGTACGGGCTGAAGTGAGCTGAAGTTCTGCATTCAGACGGACAGAGTTAGCATCCAGTAAATCTGTCAGTATAGCCAGCTGGTTCAGATAGCGGTTTTGCATGATACGATAGTTTTCTTCTGCCTGTTTGACAGAGAGTTTTAATGCTTCTACCTGTTGCAGTGCTTCATGATGACGAAGGTAGGCCGTACGTACATTAACTTTGATTTGCTGCACCTTTTGTTCTTCGATGTTCTGGCTAAGTCTTACCGCAAGTTTACTTTCTTTAGTCTTATGGTTGTTTTTGTATAATGACGAAAGAGGGTATGATACAGACAAGCCTATGTTCCAATTATTATTATACATGTCGGCCATTGTTCTCGAGATAGGACGTGCCAGTGTATTGGCTGCATAAAGCGATATGTTTGGCAGGTATTCAGCTTTTGCCAGACGGACATCGTTTTGTGCTACTTCCGTTTGCTTGCGTAACAGTAATATTCCCGGATCATTCATACAAGCTTGTGCTACGTAGTCATCGTATTTTTCAAGGGCAATGGAACGGTAGAGCAAGGCTGTATCTGGCAATAACAAGCAGTTTTCGTTAATTCCTAGTAAGATATCCAGTTGTTGAGAAACAAGTGCGATACTGTTTTCCGTTTCTGTAAGTGAAAGGCGGTCGTTAGTAAGTTGCATTTCGCTTCGAAGTACATCATTATTTGTTATGAGTCCCTCCTTTTTCATCTGCTTGATATCTTTCAGCCGACGTTCTGATTCTTCAATGTTTCGGGTTAATACGTCGTGCTGGCGGAATAAACTAAACAAGCTCATATATTCCTCCAAGAGATTGAGCTTTATATCAGCACGGTCTGTTACGGTCTGAAGAGAGGCTATCTCTTTTTTCAGATCTGCTTTATGTATAGCATATCGTATCTTACCTCCTTGATATAAAGGTTGAGTAAAATTTATGGCATAATTTTGTGACCAGTCGGGAGTATCTGGATAGGTTGCGTCTGATAAGCCATGCTGGAAAACAACGGGTTGTCCTATAACACCTCCGTTAAGCCCTATCTGTAAGTCGGGTAACAGTGAAGTACGTGCTGTCTTTCCCTGCTCGTGTGCCATTGATTCCTGTACTTTGTCCGCCTGGAGTTTCAAACTGTTTTCCACACCTAGACGGAACAGCTCATCCACGGTAAGAAACAATGAATCAGCTGGGGAAGCTATGCTTTTACAATAACTTCCTGAAAGTAGAAAGACAAGTAAGTATTTATATATTTTCGAGTACATCATATACGGATTTTAATTCGGACATCATGGTTCTGATGCTATCAAGCCCTATTATTTGTTCTGCATTTACATATACTTGATCCAATATGGGCCGAATCTGATTACGGAATTCTTCGCCTTCTTTTGTAAGGTAAACCAATTTGCTACGCCGGTCTGCGGGATCTTCTTTACGACATACGTATCCTTTTTTTTCCAGGTTATTCATCAGATTAGTCAGGCATGCTTTGTCTTTGGCTGTTCGTTCCGCTAAAACTTGCTGGGTGATACCTTGCTCGTGCCACAGGCTACTTAATATTTGTAGCATTTCGAATGTGATTCCTGCATTATTCCTTTTTAAAGTTCGTTGCATGGCTCTACGGAAAGACATGCGAGTGCGGAATACCTGCAGCATTAACTCTCTAAACTCTCCTCCTTCTCTC
>OLYR01000170.1_pt1 | contig 12922 bp, 7 predicted proteins | sample 1644301 | NCBI WGS metagenome assembly OLYR01 (sample SAMEA103958141, study PRJEB25191) | human gut metagenome | biome: human-associated habitat [ENVO:00009003]; feature: intestine environment [ENVO:2100002]; material: feces | place: Germany | collected 2013/2015
TCTAATGGCGGTCATTAGAAAATGACAAGAAACTTTTTCTAATGACCGATTTGGGTTTAAAAAAGACCTTCAGAAAGAGTTTCTATAATATCAGCAATTTCTGCCAAAAATATCTCGATGTTTTTTTATTTTCTGTACAAAAGTTCAGCAAGTTCGTACAAAAATTTTCAGAGAAATTATGTACTCCGTCGCAAGCCCAGCAATCAAAGATTACCGAAATATGTATCGAGCAACTTTTTCGCAGCCGAGAACGAAGTAGCCTTTCCTTGCAATACCTCCTGTTCCTGAGCTGTAAGCATCGAAGCGATAGCCGGATTGTTGTAGAAACTATCACGCAAATGTTCGTTTATCGTTTCGTACATCCAGTATTTAGCTTGTTCGTTGCGGCGGTAATCAAAGTATCCGTTCTTCTTCACAAAGTCGATATAACTGTACACCATGTCCCAGATCTCCTTGATTCCGATGCCATAAAAACCTGAATATGTCAGTACCTGTGGTGTCCATCCCGATTCAGGAGCCGGAAACAGATGCAGTGCATTGCGGAAATGAGCAGCAGCCAGCTTCGCCTTCTCGATGTTATTACCATCAGCCTTGTTGATGATGATACCGTCTGCCATCTCATTATACCACGCTTGATACCTTGCAGTTCATCTCCTGTTCCGGCAAGCTGTATCAGCAGGAAGAAATCCACCATCGAATGAACGGCTGTTTCGCTCTGTCCTACTCCCACTGTTTCGACAAAAATTTTATCGAAACCTGCTGCTTCGCACAAGATAATCGTTTCACGGGTTTTACGGGCTACGCCACCCAGCGAACCGGCAGAAGGGCTGGGGCGGATAAAGGAATCTGGATGAACGGAAAGTTTTTCCATACGGGTTTTATCTCCCAAAATACTTCCTTTCGAACGCTCACTGCTCGGGTCGATAGCCAGTACAGCCAGCTTACCTCCACGTTCCAGTACATGCAGGCCGAATACATCAATCGACGTACTCTTCCCCGCTCCGGGAACACCACTGATACCCACACGGATAGAATTGCCTGAATACGGCAGACATTTTTCGATAACCTCCTGTGCGACTGCCTGATGCTCGGGTTTCACACTCTCTACCAGCGTGACAGCCTGACTAAGTACGGTTACATCGCCTTTTACGATACCTTCCACGTACTCGCCTACGGTAAACTGACGGCGCTTGGGTTTCTTTCTCAGGTTCAAATAAGGATTTATACTGGAGGGTTGTTCGATACCCTTGTTAACAGTCAATCCCTTGTACTCCTCACTGTTCTCAGGGTGTTCCATAGTCTTAGTATTTTAAGTTGATAATAATAGCCTTACGAGAGATCTTAAGGCTGTACGATTTTTGCCTTTACCCGAATGGTAACCGACGGTTTATTCGGGTCGTTGGTAATCATCAGTACACGGGGAGTACCTTTCACACGCGAAAGATTCTCACCAAGTACGGTAATCTTCAGCTTGGCAGATTCACCCGGCTTCAGTACCGTTTTCTTCAAATTGACGGCTAGAGCGATGTTGAACACCTGCATATCCTGAATCACCAAATCGGTCTTTCCCGTATTGGTAATGATGACATTCTGCGATTTTTTCTGTTTCGGTTTCAGCGGAGGGAACTCCAACTGTGTAGTAGAAAGCGAAATCTGTGGAGGATTGTTCTTCTGCTGTTCGGTCAGTCCGGAGAAATCCGGTAACAAGACTGTCGATACAGGTATTTCGTTGTCGCTTCCCACTTTGTCGCCCGGATAGCGTGACAGATACACCGATGTACGGGTAATACCGAACTTTGGAAGTTTTTCCGTATCGAGCGTAACGATAATCTTACCGTTCTTACCTCTTCCCAGCACTTCGGGAACTGCCTTTGCACTCAGATAAGGAGGCAGATGCATCAACACCGGAGAATAAGCTTTATTGGATGTATTGGCTACCAGAATACTAAATTCAGGATGGTCGCCTTTATTGACATCTTTAAATTCTATTTCATCTTTGTCCAGACGGATTGCACCAAACCCGAAAGGATGGGTAAACGAATAATTTCTGGCATCGGCTGTTACTTCACCATTAAATTCCAGATAAATAGGACGATAAGAAGCGTTGCAGTAAATACCGACTTCTTTATAGAAATGTCCGATAGCCTCTGCGTCGAAAACGGCTGTTACCGTACCTTTTCCACCGGCAGGTATCGGAGACTTAGTCCAATCGACCTCCGTACAGCCGCAGGAAGAAGTTACTTTCGAAATAACCAGCGGTTTGTCACCCGTATTCGTGAAATTATAAGTAATGGTCACCGGATTGCGCCAAAGCACATATCCCAACTCCTGCACATTCTTGTCGAATGTTATTTTCGGCTGTGCCTGAGCAACCAAAACTACGGCAAACAATATATTGAATAGAAATAAAATGCGTTTCATCTTTCAGTGTGTTACTTGTTTAGAGTGAACAAAGATAAAGAGAAAATCAAAGACGAACAAAGGTTGGTGGTGAATTAATATAAATTTGCCGATACAGTGGTAAAAAGAAATACAGGCTGATGCAGATTTTTCCATACCGGAAAATACATCAGCCTGTACTGTTTTCTAATGAATTATTCTACTGTCAGAGATTGTCCTCCTGTATGTCCGCTGAACTCGGGAGCATAAACCGACTGGATGGTTGCCACACCAGCCTGATAATTTCCCGCACGGTCTAAATAAACTTCATACTCCAGCGTATATGTACCCTTCGGCATCCGGTCGATAAAGAGTTCGGTCGAAGCATCCCGGTTCACCTGATAATATCCCAGAGCGTTGTTCCAATGATAGCCGGACAACTGGTTTTCCGGTTCCATACATGCCGCACGCTCATCCTTTATCCGGATAAAGTCCATGTCGCGATCAGCCTTTACCGTCAGTCGTACAGTCAGTTTATCTCCAGCATGCAAGGCAGTCTTCCGCGAAACCTGCTTACCGTCGAGCCAATACTCACGTACTATTGAAACGCCGTTACCTTTTGCCGGAAGTACCTTATCCATATCCTCCAGATACTGCGCATATACAGCTCCCCAGCCTATACCGGTTCCCGACTTCGAAACGACAATACGTTCCACACGAGTATCCGTTCCGGTCAGCGTCTTTCGGGTATATCCTAAAGCATCGTTCGGAGTACGTACCTCGATACTACCGGCTACTGCCTTCATCTTTCCATTCACCTGCAACTGCTTACCGGAGCCATTCAAGAAAGCATACACCGCATCTGCTGTTGCAATACCGCTTTCCCATACCTGAACCTGCTTCTGTTTGAGCAGCCAAAGCTTCATACCGGCCAGCATATCCTCATCGGGAGCAATCTGCCGGATAGCCTCCATAGCAGCTACCTGTGCAGGGATTCTGTAATTGCTCCATGAATAAGGTGCTTTCGGTGTATCGAAATAGACTCCCAGTTGCGGCGTGCTTACCGTATACTCCTTAACAGACTGAACCAGTTCCTGAGCCTGACGCTTTCTGCCATCAGCCTGCATAATGAGAGCAATCATCGCCTTCTCACCGATAGAATACTCAGCCGAACGGTTTTCCAGCTTATCCGTCATATAGGCGTTTATCTGTTTATCTGCCAACGAAGCAGCCTGCCCGTCGAGGGCACAAACATACAGATAGTGTACCACCTGCCCGTTGGGAACAAGGTTTTTCGCACCTTCCTTTTCCGCCTTCTTCATCATTTCATAATCTTCTTTCACTGCGTTCTGCAAATAGCGCAAAGCTTGTGTATACATCGGAGCAACCTTTCCGTCGAGCGTCACGTTCATGTGCTGCAAACGTGCCAGCATCTCCACAATCTGCGTTGTAATATATCGGCTACCTGTCATACCCTTATACCAGCTCCATGAGCCGTCAGACAATTGCAACTCTTGCAAACGTTCTACCGAAGTACGCAGGCGATTGTCCATCGAATTCAGATCGAACAACAAAGCTATACGCCGTTTCTGTTCGCCTTCCTCAATTGCTTCGGAAAGCCACGGAGTTTCTTCCAGCAACAGATTCTTCAGATCCTGATTACGTTCGAGATTACTCAAAAGCGTTTCTTTACTTCCCCCCTGAGCAATCCAGGTATCAAACACCTGTTTGATGCGGGGATTTGCCTTCACAATAGCCTCAGCAAGTGAATTGGCATAATAGGCAGTTGCCCACGACAATGCATCTTCTTCTGCCGGATTGCCAATAACAGGCAGCGCCTGAACCGCATACCAGTCGGGATTTGCAGTCAGCTCTACTGTCAGCCGTCGTTCGGTAGCCGTTTTGCTCTGCTTGTTGAACAAGTCTTCGGTTCCGACTTCCGTCATGCTTTCTCCATTCAATTGGACAGGAATGGTTTCCGTCATCCACTGCTTGTCGGTCAGTACCGGCAAGTAATGCTGTTCGCCGTCGCTATATTCTCCAGCCTCAGCCGTAATCCGGCATACCAGCATATCATATTTATCAGGAATCTGGCAGTCGAACCGTACGACTCCCGTTGTTCCTTCTGCCACACTGAACGGTTGCTGATAGTCGTAAACCACTTCTTCTGTCACCGGATCGTATAATTTGATACCGGCATTCCCTTCAATCTTATCCATCGACAGATTGACCAGCGAAGCAGCAATAACGGTTCGGTCACCTTTGCGGACAAAACGCGGCATATTAGGTTGTACCATAAATGGCTTGCTTGTCTTCACGGTCTGCGTTAGCATACCGTAATCGACATCCTGTGTATGCGCCAGTCCTGTGAACTTCCATTCGGTCAACGCATCCGGTACGGTAAAGACGAAACTTACCCTACCCAGTGAATCAGTCCGCAGATTCGGATAGAAAAAGGCTGTTTCGGCAAAGTTCTCACGCACCGGAATCATCGTTTCTTTATCATCTGTTCCTTCGACAGCTGCATCATTTTCTACAATCTGCAAAACTTCTTCTACGCCAGCACTGCCGCTTTCTTTTTTAAAGCCGGACGATACAATATCCGGAGAGGCGACTACCGCCGATTCCTCAACAGTCATGATAGGCTGATATTTCACCTCTACGGCATTTCCGGCATCGTGTTTCGCCAGAATACGGGTTGATGTGCCAGCCAGATTGATGCCTCGCATATAAACATTTCCGGAAAAGACCAGCAAAGAACTATACTCACCATTCAGCAGATTCAGTCCGGTGTACGTCCTTACGTATGGAAAACCTGCAAACATGCCGATTCCCTGGTTTGCCGACAACATACCTGCATAAATCCATGGAACAGGACGAGAGAACCACAGATTAAAACGCCAGTCGTGCTGGTACAGCTTATCGAGCGAAGCATCGTAAAGCGATGCCATCACATTAGCTTTTACCGGATTTCCGACCGCATCTGTAATATACATGCTCCATTCTTCCTTATTGCCCGGCTGCAACTTATCTCTGAAAGTTTCCCACTTCAATGTCAGTTTCTTTTCCGGTTCCGGCCGGATGATTGTCGCCTGCTTGCTATACAGGCTGCCATTCCGCATGAAAGCAAAGTTTACGGTAATACCATCGCCATACACCTCCTGATACGGATAACTGAATTTCTTAATTTCATCATTCAGTGTCAATCGCTGAGAATCTATCCGTTTGCTTCCACTGTACACATCGACCAGCAGATATATATTCTTTTCACTGGTTCCCACATACAAAGTTGCCGGAGCCAATTCGTTAAACTCGGTTCCATCCTGATAGAACCAGTCGACAGCAGGATACGGGAGTCGTGTATCCAGACGCGAGAGCAATGTAAAATCTTGCTCTGCCGTACATACTCGTCCCTGCGCATCCGTTGCAGAAATTTCAATGCGATATCTGCCCGAAGGCAATGCAAGCAGTTCGGAAGGAACAAACGAACGTTGGGCTTCCGCCTTGCCTTCCAGTTGCAATCCGGCTTTCTTGCCCGCTTTATCCAGTGCAAACACACGGTAAGCGACCTCCGTCTGTACAGGAGTTCCATTCAGGTTCAATGCCATAAACTGCACCTTTTCCTGTTTCTCACGCATGACCATACCCGACAGTCCGCGTATCTGCAAGCCCAACGACTGCTTACCCACCGGAAGTGACAAGGTGTTTGTCTGTGTTTCACCCGCTCCATCGGTTACCTCTGCCTGCACTTCATATACATAATAACGGTGCTCCAGCATATCCCTTCCGGTTGTTTCCGGGGCAGTAAGCACCATACGGACACTAAAATTACCATCAGCATCCGTCTGCATCTCACCGTTATCCAACTCTACCTTATTCATACCTCCCATACGGAACCACATATATTCCGAACGGGATATCGTATATTTTACCTTTGCCATACGGACTGGTGCTCCGGCAAATGTCTTTGCTTCTCCTTTCACCACAATGGAATCGCCCATATTATATGTGTCTTCGTACGGAGTAAAGACCACATCGAAAGTAGGACGCTTGTATTCCTCTACCTTGATAATGGCAGAAGCTCCATCCATCGACACATAATAAGTACCGGGAAGCAGGTTCTGTGGCAGCACAAATTCACCCGACAATACGCCAAAGTCGTCTGTCGATACGGTATATTCGGCTACATTACGCTCGGAAGAATACAGTTTCAGAGAACTTTTTTCGCCCTTTATCACACGAAGAGAATCACCGTTCTGTTCGTAAACCATACCGGAAACATATACTTTCTGCCCCGGACGATACAACGAACGGTCGGTAAACAGATTTACCTTCTTCTTCCATCCCTGCACTGTTTCTCTGACAAACGAAGCATTTCCTCCTATACTTGAAATAGCAGTGAAATCATTTCCTGCCATACGGACATTGTAATAAATCCTGCCCGAACGGGGAACATCTACCGTAACACTGCCTTTACCATCGGTCTTATATACCTGAAGTACATTGTATTCATTTCCGTTCAACCGATACGTTACCACTTCTGCACCCGGAACTGGTCTGCCCGTCAGTTTATCTACAGCAACAAACTCCTTGCGTCCCTCTGACACAGGAATACTGATGCACTGATAAGGAGAAACAAACAACAACGAATAATCAATACCTTTCGCACTCCCTTGAGGAATTTGCTTTAACATGTAAATTCCCGCTTCGGGCAATGTATAATGCAATACCGTATCACGCTTCTCGTAATCGGGGGTAGAAGGCAAGGCGTAGTAACGTGAAGCCACTTTGGTACCGTAATTCTGTATCAACGTTTCTTCCTTCAGATTGCCGCGAATCAATGAAGAAGCAGGAGATATATTCAGACGATACAATTCGAAAGACACTCCTTTCAGATTGGCATACGTCAGGTTCATATCCACTTCATAGTTGGGATATACAAAAGGAATATTCATTGAAAGATACGGACTGGAAGCAAAATCAATGTATGAACGCAACTGAGACACCCATTCGTGCTTAGGATATTTTTCAATTCCTTCTCGTGCCGCCTCAACCGACTTAAGCAGTTCATTGTTCATGCGATAGACATAGGCCAGCTTTACATATACATCGGCACAGACAGGCAGATCCTTGTATTCTTCTGCCAGCTTACGCAATTCCTCCGCTACCTGCTCCGGGGTCAGCGCTTCACGTACGATGCTACTTCCCGCCCCTTCCCAGCAGTACAACAAACGGGCTTCTTTAGTCAGTAAAGCTGCCTGACGGTTGCTTTCACCGTAGAAAGCAATCAGTCCGTCGTACAGTGACAATGCTTCCGACACACATTTCAGTCTGTCGGAATTAAAACGATAAATAGACAAACGTTCAATTGCCTGCCGGGAAAGCAAGTCGAACATATTATCATCCAGATACTTTTCACTCAGCTCGCCGGAAGTTGTCATCGGACGGAAATCCTTGGCAGAAGCCTTACCCAGTACCTCTCTGTCTTTCAGCGAAAGACGGAAATACCGTATTGCATCATCTTCCGTGCCCAACTGCTGATTATCCAGTATCAGGCTACCCATTACATGATTCAGTGCGGCACACCCCACCCTATCTGTTTCGCTTTCTGCCCATTTCCGAATACCATCGTACTCTGCCTGTGCACTGTCCGGGGTAAGCTGGATGCGTGATTCAGCACGCACAATATAGGCCTTCATCATCTGAGGGATGTTCTTTTCACTCTTTGCTTTAGTGTATATTTTATCAACTACACCAATAACCGTTTTCGGCAAGTCCTTCTTTTGGGCTGCTTCTACTTCTTTCCAAAGTTCATTATAACTCTGTGCCTGCAATACAGATGAAAACAAACTGAAAAACAGTATCAGCCAGCTCATCAAATGTACTTTCTTCATATCGCATATAGTTTGGTTTCACATAACATTGTTCTATAAAGAAAAGAAATTTTCACTTAAATGCTGCACAGATTTTAATTAAATTATCTGAAAGACTAAATAAGTTACCATAAAAGACATTGAAACCTTATCCCAAAACATGCTGATGTTTCTTCTAAAAGATGCTCATGTTTTCCCAAAAAAATGCTGATGTTTTACAGAACTTCTGCCCGTATTTTTCAAAAAAAAATCCTTCGCGCTCCTGTATTTCCAGAGAAATTCCAAGAAGCGCAAAGGATTATGAAGGCATCCTTTAACGGGCTGTGGTACAAAATTTTCTGTCGTATCCGACACTATCAACGGGGTGCTTAAACCTTTCTGTCATTACATTTTCATAAGCATATCAGTTTGCCTTCCAAATTATATAGAGATTGTGTACTGTGTTGATTTTCAATTAAATTAAACGATATTCATCATATACACCCCAACAAATAAAAAGCGCCCACCTTATATATATTCACATCTATTGTTTCATATCTTATATCCGATTATAAGCCTTCATTCAGATAGACTTCCAGATTAGTATATCCTTCACGACTTAACGTTACTGCTGGTCCATCTGCCGGATTCTCGGGATCCAGTCCGTGTTTTCTTTCCCACACGTCGGGCATACCGTCACCATCAGTATCCAGAAGAGCCTGCAAATCGGTATTTCCGCCGGAAAGGTCTACCCATGGCGATGAAGCTCCTTCAGGCATGACATCCTCGGGCAAGTCGATTATGCCAGGCGAACTGGCAGCTTTTTTATCAATGCTTCCCATATAAGTTGCCGTACCGGTACGAGTTTCTCTTACAATCCGCTCATCGATTTCATCTCTCCATTTGGAACATCCGGCTGAAGCCAGCACTTTCTCGAAGGCTTCGGCAGCTGTATGAGTGGTAACAATACCTGTTTCCAATGGAGCTTTCAGCCGTATCGTATCGCGTGTGACGGAAGAAAAGTATCCGTCGGCACTTGCCGTATCAAGCTGTTCGTATATACCTTTCGTCCAGTTATCGGCTGAAACTTCGGGAAAGCCTTCTACTACATTACCGTCCACATAAAACTTTCCCCACACATGCAGCATGGGATGCCAGATGTTGGGCTCCCCTTTCTTGTTATAACAATATTTTTTAGAACGCACACCGACAGAAGCAATCCGATAACGCACCTTGTTATGAGGTGTGGCAGGACCGGGTTTATAATAATTATTCACGATATTGACTTTCATTCCTTCGCCTCCATAGCAGCCATTGCCAGCCCAGTTGTAGTACACATTGTTACGGATATCCACATACTCTCTGGTCTGTGTTCCCGGACGAGGCCCCATACGCGGAACTCTACTCACATGATGTGCCATGAGATTATGATGGAACGAGGCATGATCTCCTCCTACTATACCGCCATATCCGTGCGCTCCCTTGGCATGCCCTCCGTTATTCAGACTTTCTGAGATGATACACCATTGTACGGTAGTATTCTCATTTCCATATACTGAGCAAGTTTCGTCTACCGACCAGCTGATGGAACAATGGTCTACAATGATATTGCGATGATCGGTAGCTCCAAGTCCGTCGGGTTCTCCCTTGTTTTCGTTGCCAACCCGAAAGCGTACATAACGGATTATAACATCGTCTGCCTTGATAGTTACCGGATAACGTGCAATACATACTCCACGTCCCGGAGCTGTCTGTCCGGCAATGGTCAGGCTATCGTTCACTATTTGCAAGGGACGGTTCAGAAAAATGTTACCCGAAACATCGAACACCACGGTACGTGCCCCTTTCTTATTTACAGCATATCGGAGAGTTCCTTCCTGCTCTCCATCTTCGAGTGTGGTAACATGATATACCTTACCCCCTCTTCCTCCGACAGTATATCTTCCGAATCCTTCAGCTCCCGGAAAAGCCGGAAGAGCAGTTCCACCGTCAGCTGTAATCATCGTTCCAGTGGGGAAAAACAATAATAAGATTAATAAAAATAACGGATGTTTCATAACTATCAGATTTTATTCCTGCTGTTTTCGATAACGCAAAAATAAGATACCCCTGAAGAAAAGGCGTGCATTATTTAAGTAAACAATGTATACTATTTAGGCAAACCGGCGATATGAATAAATATTGCATGACATACGGACTATTTTTCAAGACAAAGCAATGGCGCCATCAGCAGCCGGACGATAAATCGTACAGCAACCAATAACGCCATGCCTTAATCAACAACTATTTCCAGAAGTTACTGCTGTTGTTTCTTTATAATATCCTGCACCAGACTATGCAGATACATTTCAAGATTTGTATATTTTCCAGCCGGATCGAGTGTATTCGCATTTCCGTCATCCGGATTATTGGCATCGAGCCCGTATGCTGTTTCAAAAGCATCAGGCATACCGTCGCCGTCTGTATCGGTCACATCACGCGAGGTATCTTTCGCAAGTTCCGGATAAGGATTGTCACCCAGTTCGGACAATGCCTGCAATACATCTTCAGGTTCGTTGATGTATCCAGGCTTATTTCCTGAAGCCGTACACGTAGCTTTTCCTTCTTTGACATCCGAAAGGACAAGCTCGTCGATTGCATCCCGATAATTGCAGGCTCCAGCGTAGTTCAATACCGCCTGATAAGCTTCCTGTGCCGAATGCTCGGTTGTCATTACCGGATCGACTACCGGCGACTCCTTACGGATAGCCTTCATGGTTTCTTCAGTCCACAGATTATCTACCTTACTGCCGTTTTCCTGCTGTGCGTAGATACCTTTTGTCCAGTTGTCTGCCGTAACATCATCGTGTCCTTCCACCACGTTTCCCGTTACATAGAAAGTTCCCCATTTATGCAAAGAAGGATACCAGTCGTTGTAAGAACCATCGTCTTCAGTCACATAATCGAGAGTACGAACACCAATCTTGGCTATACGGTAACGGATACGGTCTGTTTCCTTACCCGAATTAGTAGCCGGTCCCGGTTTATAATAATTGTCTACAATATTTATATTCTGATTTTCGGCTCCGTAACAGCCCTCTCCTGCCCAGTTATAGAATACATTATTCCGGATATCGACATACTCATTAAGCTGTGTGCTGGCGCGCGGGCCCAGACGAGGAACACGGCTTTCGCAATGTGCTATCAGGTTATGGTGATAGGAAGCTTTGTTTCCACCCCAGTTTCCTCCGTAGCAATGTGTACCCTTGCCATGAACCGATACACGAAGTGCCTGAGCCGCGATGCACCACTGCACGGTAGAGTTCTCCATACCGTACACCGAGAGACATTCATCCACACTCCAGCTCACTGAACAATGGTCTATGATAATATTCTTTTTATCCATACCTCCCAGTCCGTCGGGTTCTTTTCCACTGTCATCTCCGGGACGGAAACGAAGGAAACGGATGATTACTTCATTCGAATTGATGACAAAAGCATAATCGGCAAGACAAATACCCCCCGGAGAAGTCTGTCCGGCAATAGTCAGATTATCGTTATTGGTTTTTAAGTCGGCTTTCAGATGAATGGTTCCTGCGACATCAAATACAACAGTCTTTGCACCTTTCTGTTTCAATACCCAGCGTAATGTTCCTTCTGCCGGATTGTTGGCATCGTCGTCCAGACTGGTCACGTGATAAACCTTTCCTCCTCGTCCGCCTACGGTATTCTTTCCATACCCTTCTGCACCCGGAAATGCAGCGAACTCTACCGGATCCATCTGCAAAGGTCCATCAGGATTATCTTCACCTCCTGGTTCCTCGGTTTCTCCACTCTCTGTACCTCCACCAGCAGGCTGTTCTGGTGTATCATCCGAACATGCTGTTCCTCCCAAAGCAGCAAGCAGACATGCACTGAAGAGGATTCTTTTAAAATTTCTGTTCATAATATTAAATGTTAAGTAATTTAGAACTTGTTTCGGAAGCAAATTTAGGGAAAGGCGAGTATACGGAGTTGCACAAATTGATTTATGATGTACAAACATTAGTCAATCGTACATAAATATACCTCGCAGAGAAATTGTACAACGAATTGCATAAATACTATACAAGGCTTTTGGGTATACGGGCTATTTTTGTGAACAACACTCAAAATTGTATCTTATGCGTATCCTGAAAACTTCAATTTTAAGCGGTTTACTGCTGACAGCCGCTGCATGTATATCCTGCCAGACATCAGAACCGTGTTCATGGAAGGAGATGGAAAAGGTGTACAACCAGATTTCTCCTCCAACTTTTCCCGACAAGACGTATGTGATAACCGATTATTACAACGGAAAAGATTCACTATACACCGATGCGATTAATCGGGCCATCGAAGCCTGCTCTTCACAAGGAGGAGGAACCGTACTCGTTCCCGACGGCGAGTTTCTCACGGCTCCTATCCGCCTGAAATCGAACGTCAACCTTCACCTGTCGGACAGTACCATTCTGAAATTTACAACCGACTACAATCTGTTCGAAACCGTACTTACACGTATAGAAGGCATCGACTGCCATAACATATCCCCGCTGATTTATGCATACGGAGAAAACAATATTGCCATTACCGGAAAGGGGAAGCTAGACGGACAGGCTAGTACAGACAACTGGTTTGCAGAACAGCGCATCCGTGGCATTAAGTCAGAAAACGGAGAAACGGTCAACGAAAAG
>OLYR01000176.1_pt1 | contig 12680 bp, 7 predicted proteins | sample 1644301 | NCBI WGS metagenome assembly OLYR01 (sample SAMEA103958141, study PRJEB25191) | human gut metagenome | biome: human-associated habitat [ENVO:00009003]; feature: intestine environment [ENVO:2100002]; material: feces | place: Germany | collected 2013/2015
CTCGTCAAAGGTGTATTTGAGCGGCTGGAGCAGAGCTTCCATCATCTGGGGCTTTACCGCCAGAAAAATCAGGTCGCAGTCACCGGCCACCTCGGCATTGGTGGCTGTTTTGCAGCCCAGTTCTTTGGCCAGTGCCTGTGCCTTGGCCGCAGTGCGGTTTGCCAGAAAAACCTTCTTAGGGTCAACAGCTTTGCAAACGGCACGGGCGATGGCTCCACCCATGTTGCCGCAGCCCAGAAAACCAATGGTATCCATCATAGTTTGTACCCTCCCTCAAAACGGCACTTCAATCACAGCCGTCTGCTCCCATTCTAAGCGTAGAGGAATATAAAATCAAGGGCCTTTTCCGCTTTTTTGCCGGAAGAAGCCGCTTTTGCAGGCATTGCACACCGCCGGAAGGGTCTTTTGAGGGCAGAGAAATAGCTTTTGAAGCGAGAAACTGCCGGAGTGAAACACAGGAGGTCATTCTTTGTTTACAAAATGGACAGAATTAACGCTTGCAATCGGGACGGCTTTTGCGGTATTATAATGTATAAAGCTGCCAATCGCCGTACGCAGCAGGAAAAATTTCTACGGTCGGGAAAGGAAGGTCTTTGTGTCACAAACAACGAAGCGGGCACTGGAAGCATCGCTGAAAAAGTTGCTGCTGGAAAAGCCCCTCAATAAAATCACAATCAACGATATCACCGAGGACTGCGGCGTGAACCGTATGACCTTCTACTACCACTTTAAGGATATTTACGATCTGGTGGACTGGATCCTGATGGAAGATGCGGCCAAGACGATGGAAGGCCGCCAGAGCTTTGATACATGGACCGAAGCATTTCTGGACATCCTGCACCAGATCCGGGATAACAAAGCACTGGTACTGAACGTATACCGCTCTGTGGGTCGTGAACAGGTGGAGCAGTATCTGTACAAACTTCTGGACTCCATGCTGAAGGAATTTGCGGATCGCGAATGCCGCGACATCACCGTGCAGGACGATGACAAGCAGTTTGTGGTGGATTTTTACAAATATGCGCTGGTGGGCGTGGTGCTGGAATGGATCCGCCGGGATATGAAGACCGAGCCCGCTGTGATGGTAGAACGTATGGGACGGATGCTGCAGGGCGATCTGCGCCGCGCGTTATGCCGCCTTGCCAGCAATAAGATCCATCTGGAACAGGACGGTTGAACCGGAAGAACGACAAAATTTTATCATAATCCGCGCCGTGATGGGTTTTCTATCACGGTGCTTTTTCTGTTTATGGCAATTTGTGGGATAGAATGGTAGAGTAATGGCATAGAAATAGAAAAAGAGATTTCCGAAAAATACCGTTTGGAGGAAAAGGATAATGAATACTTCTGTTGAGAGCCTGACTCATAAAATGCAGCGTGCTGCCGTTGGTAAAATGGTGGACGTGGTGCTTTCTCATGCCGATAAAGACCGTCAGAAAACCGTGGGACAGCTGGTGGATGTTGCAAAGCAGTTCTATGGCAGTTCGTTCAGCGATGAAGCCTACGAACACGCCAGACAGACCCTGACCGACCCCGACAGCAAGTGGTCCAAGCTCATCAACTGTGTGCTGGATCAGACCGACCCCAACGTGGCCCGCACCATGGCGCTGAATCTGGGCTACGAGGCTTTCTTCCGCGGCACCAAGACCATCCGCGAAAACCGCGTGAAGTACCAGTGCAACATTCCGTGGCTGATCCTGTTCGACCCCACTTCTGCCTGCAACATGCATTGCGTGGGCTGCTGGGCTGGCGAGTATGGCAACAAGAACAACCTCAGCTTTGAGGATATGGACAAGATCGTTACCGAGGGCAAGGAGCTGGGCGTATACCTGTACATGCTGACCGGCGGCGAGCCGCTGGTGCGTAAGGCTGATATCCTCAAGCTGGCCGAGAAGCACAATGATGTGCAGTTTGCCATCTACACAAACTCCACCCTCATCGATGAGCCGTTCTGCAAAGAGGTGGTGCGTCTGGGCAACATTGCCTTCATGCTGTCCATCGAGGGCACCCCGGAGACCAACGATGCCCGCCGCGGTGAGGGGCACTATGCCGCTGTTATGCATGCTATGGATCTGCTCAAGGAGCACGGCATCGTGTTCGGCACGTCCATCTGCTACACCCGCGATAACATCGAAGCTGTTACCAACGATGAGTTCATGCGTTTCCTGTGCGAGAAGGGTGCACACTTCGGCTTCTACTTCCACTACATGCCCGTGGGCAACGAGGCAGCACCGGAACTGATGCCTACCCCGGAGCAGCGCAAATATATGATCGACCGCATCCGCTATCTGCGCTCGGAAAAGTGCGATATCCCGTTCTACCCGATGGATTTCCAGAACGATGGCGAGTTTGTGGGCGGCTGCATTGCCGGCGGACGCAACTACTTCCACATCAACTCTGCCGGTGACGCAGAGCCGTGCGTGTTCATCCACTACTCCAATGCCAATATCCACGACCAGAGCATTCTGGAAATTCTGCACAGTCCGCTGTTCATGGCTTATCACAACGGCCAGCCCTTCAACAAGAATCACCTGCGTCCCTGCCCGATGCTGGAAAACCCCGAACTGCTGCAGAAGATGGTGCACGAGACCGGTGCCCACAGCACCGACCTGCAGTCGCCGGAGAGCGTAGAACACCTGTGCGAGAAGTGCAAGAACTATGCGGCCAACTGGCAGCCCACGGCGGACGAGATCTGGTCCCACACCAAGATCCGCGAGAGCCGCTACGAGAACTACAAGGACTGGAAGCCCTCGCAGCCCATTGAAAAGTAACGAAGGCAGACATCATAATGCAAACAAAGCCCAGGCGTTCCATTGAAGTGCGCTCCGTCAGGTAGACAGAGAAATAATATAAGTTTTTGTTCGCCGTTTCCACAAGGAGACGGCGAATTTTTTGTGCAAAAGTGATGGTTCTTTCCTGACATGAAAATACCCCCCAGAGTACGCAGAGTTTTTGCTTTACTCTGTCTACTCTAGGGGGAGCATATCACACGCAGAGAGGGTCTTACTGTTTCATGAAAGAGTGGTTTTGAAAATTACCAGAACCAGTAGCGCTTTTTCAGCACAACATATGCAATGCCGATCAGAACCACTACAACACCACCGGCAATGAAGAAGGTCCAGTTGATATTGGAAAATTTCAGGTTCTGGTTGGTCAGCAGATAACGGCCTGCAGTATCGGCAGTGATGATGCCGTCGGTGTAGCTGTTCAGATACTGCCACTTGTTGGAGACGGTGTTGTACAGATACAGGCGGGTATAGGTGCTCACATCCAGATCGATGCGCACCGAGCAGGGAAGAGCCTTGCCCTTGTCCAGCTCAAACTCGATGCCCTGATCGGACTCAGTCAGGATGAGCATGGTGTCCAGCTCACTGGTGGTGCTCTTGACACCGCTGCCTGCAATCTGCATTGTGTAGCCATCGCCCACCACGCACAGGGTCTTGCCGGTGGTGCGCAGCGCATTGAGGATATCACCGGTCACGGTAGGCACCTCGGCCTGTGTGAAAACGATCTCGTTGTCCTCACTGTCCTGAATGGCCTGCACAACGGGATCGATCTCGATGGGAGTATCGTTATCCGGTTCGGTGGAGCTGCTGTCCGAAGAATTATCGGAAGAAGATGCAGCCGAACGGTTGACGATGACCGTGACCATGGCGGATGCAGTGCCGTTGGAAACGGTAATGGAAGTAGCGCCGGTGCCCACAGCCGTGATCACGCCGCTGGGGCTGACCGTGGCAATGTTGCTGTTGGCGGACTTATAGGTGAACTTCTGGGAAGCGGAAGAAGGCTTGACACTGGCGGTCAGGGTGCGGGTGGCACCGGGCTTGAGCACAACGTAGGAAGGATTCACCGTGACGACCTGACCGCTGTTGGAAGAACCAGTGCTGGCGGTGCTGGTGCCGGAGTTGGGAATACTCATGACCGTGACATTGGTGGTAGCAGTCACCGAACCGCAGGTAGCGGTAATGGTGGCGGTGCCGGGGGCAATGCCGGTAACACGGCCGAAATTGTTCACCGTGGCAACCTTCTCATTGGAAGAGGTCAGGGCGACGGTGGCATAGTTGGAAGCCGAAGTAGGCCGCACCTGCAGCTGTGCCGAGACCGAGTTGCCAACATAGATGGTGTTGGAGGAAAGGGAAAGGTCCATCTCGGTAACGATCATGGAAGAATCCATGGAGACAACGATGGTGTAGGCACAGATCTGGTTGCCTGCGGCAGCGGTGATGCGGGTGGTGCCTACGCCCACAGCCTGCACGACACCGGAGTTGCTCACAGTCAGAATGGAAGTATCGTCCGAGATAAAGACAACCGAGTCGGTAGAGTTGCGCGGACGCACCACAGGAGACAGCTGCTGAGAGGAACCCAGCAGCATGTTGGCGGTATAGCTGCCGGCCTCAATGCTTTCGGCAGGCACGTCCTGATCCCACGGCATGGCAACGCCGCTCAGGGCAAGGCCGGAGACAGGGCTTGCTGCGGCCGCAGACACAGCTGTGCCGCAGGCCAGCAGGCAGAGCGCTGCCGCACAGACGGCCAGTTTTTTTGCGGTTGATTTCATAGTAAGTGTACCTCTTTGGGTGATATAACGGCGGCTGGCAGTCAGCACAGCTCCGGTTTAGCGGAACAGAACGCCCAGGGCTTCCATTGCGTACTCGAAATAGGTGACCTGATCGTACTCCACGCGGGCAGTAACGCTCATGCCGTTGGAAAGATCCACCTTGTCGCCGCTGCGGCTCACCACATAAGTGGCATCGGGCTTAATGGTCATCTTATAGTAGGAAGCGTTGGAGCTGGCCGTCACGTCACTGTCAATGGCCGTTACAGTGCCGGTCAGGGTGCCATAGGAATACTCCGAAAGGCCGGTAATGGCGATCTTGCACGGGTCACCCACATGAAGCAGCGGGCGGTCATTCACGGTGACCATGGCAACGATCTCCAGATCGTCGTTCTCGCTGGCAACAGTGGCCAGCGGGGAGCCTGCGCTCAGCACCATGCCCTCTTTGTAAGGAGTATCCATGTGGATCACACCGGAGGTGGGGGCGTAGATGTAGTAATCGTTGGCACCGGTGTTCAAGGCATCGAGCTGAGCCTGAACGTTGTCCACGTTGCTCTGTGCGCTGGTAATGCTCTGGGAGATGGACTGCATGGTGGAGTAGTACAGAGCTTCTACTTCGCTCTGGCTCTGCTCCATCATGGTCTTGATCTGAGCATCGGAGTAACCGGCAGCCTGATAGGCCGTGGCATCAAAGGTCTTCTGAGAGACCTGGCTCTTGTAGGTCTCGTACTGATAGTAGTAGGGCTGATCTTCGGGGTTTGTCTCGCTGAAGTAGTTGGTATCATCCTGCACGCACTGCAGCAGCTTGTTGTACTGGTCCAGCTGGGTCTGGTAGATCTTGAGCTGGCTTTCCAGGTTATCCTGCTGCATGTCGATATCCGTGCTCTTGATGTGGGCCACGAGGTCGCCCTCGTTCACATAGCTGCCCTCCGAAATATACATCTCGGTAATGGAGCCGGAATAACTGGACATGATATAGGTTTTATTGCTGGCCTGAACGGTGCCTGCGTTCTGGCTGACATAAATGCGGTTGGTATGGGTGCTCCACACCACCAGAAACAGCATGAAGATGCCCACCAGAATGACAAAAGCGTAGCCATAAGGCGGCAGCTTTTTTTCCATCATGATGCGGCGGTCCTGCAGATCCGAAAGGTTCTGAACTTTAATCGTCATAATTACTTGGTCTCCATAAAGACATCGACCACGGCATCATCCTCGTCCTGATTGACATAGATGGTATAGGAGGTGCCGGTCAGTTTCTGCTCATTCTCAAAAGCGTGGACCTGCAGCTTGTAGGAAGCCAGCTGGCTTTCGGGCATGGGGCCGGTGTAGTGGGCATACAGGCAGTTCTTCACGCGCAGAACAGCATCCATATGGTAGTCCTGCTCCATCTGGCCGATGAACTGGGTAGCCTGCTGCATCATGTACAGGTGCATCTGACGGTCCTCACCAACCACCATGGCCTGCACAATGGGGCCAATGGGCTGTGCGTTGTTGCTCTTGATAAAGTTGTGCATCTGGGTCAGCACCACGGGCAGACTGGCCATCTCTTCCGGATGGATCTCACGGGAGAGCACATTGGTGAGCTTCAGGGTCTTGTTCTCGGCTACTTTGATCTCTTTCATGTTGAATACCTCGGTTCCTTTTCAGATTTACCTCAGAAGAGGCAGTAATAGGCAATCGAGAAAGGGGAGAAAATCGCTGCAGAGAGCAGCTTCCTCTCCGCTCCCGATCGCCTACTACTTATAAAAGTAATAGGGATCTTGCAAATAAAATGTGCCCGGAGGCATTTTGCCTCCGGGCACACCATAGTGAGGCATAGTTACCTGAGCAGGCGGGGCCTGTTCAGGATAACACCATCTACTTCTACTAAACAGAAAGTCTTTCTAGCTCTTTTTATCTGACACAGCAAAACTATGTCAAATCAAGCTATCCATCATGAATGACTCCCTTTCATATGTAACCGGGTACGCACCCGGCTGCAACACATCAATAGGTGATCGACTCACCGTCGTCATCCTCTTCCACCACGGCCTGCATGACAGACTGCTTGGGCTCTGCCTTTTTGCTGCGGTAGATACCCTGCTGCATGTTCCACAGCTCGTAGTACTTGCCTTCCTTGGCAAGCAGCTCATCGTGTGTGCCGCGTTCCACGATCTTGCCGTGATCCATCACAAGGATCAGATCACAGTCACGAACAGTGGACAGGCGGTGAGCTACGATCAGCATGGAACGATCTGCAAGCTGATCGTAGATCATGTTGAAGATCAGATTCTCGGTGGCAAAGTCCAGATTGCTCGTGGACTCGTCCAAGATGTACAGGCCGGAATCCTTCAGGAAGGCACGCGCCAATGCAATGCGCTGCTTTTCACCGCCGGACAGGCCGTTGCCTGCTTCTTCCAGATAGGTGTTATACTGCAGGGGCAGATGACGGATAAAGTCGTGAGCATCTGCCTTCTTGGCAGCTTCCTTAACTTCGTCCATCGTAGCGTCCATACGGGAAACGCGGATGTTATCATAAATGGTCTTGCTGAACAGCTCAACGTTCTGCGGCACATAAGAAATTGCGCGGCGGACAGAATCATTGGTGTATTCAGCCAGATTCACACCGTTCAAGTCGATCTCGCCATCTTCCGGTTCATAATACTTGAGCAGAAGCTTGGTGATCGTGGATTTGCCGCTGCCGCTGCTGCCCACCAGCGCGACCTTTTTACCGGCCGGAATGGTAAAGCTGATGTGATCCAGTGCAGGGGCACGGTTGCCATAACGGAAAGTGACATCCTTGAACTCGATATCGCCCTCCACCTTGTCCAGATCGGTGCGGTCTTCGTCGCCGACCGTCTCGGAGGGATAATCCATGATCTCGCCCAGACGCTTCATGGAAATGCTGGCCTCCTGAATCTGCATCTGCAGACCGATCAGGTTGCTCAGCGGGGAAGTAAAGTAAGAGGACAGCGTGCTGAAGGCCATGAATCCGCCCAGTGTCATCTCCCCCTTCAGAACCTGACTGATACCCACATAGGTGGTCAGCATGCTGAAACCGGTGGAAATGAAGGAGGAAATCAGGCCCTGCGTGGTGCTGATCTTGCTGGAGCGCAGGCTGATCTTCAGGCTCTTGATGTACTCACGCTCGAGGTTCTCCATTTCGGTATCCTCGTTGGCGTTGCACTTGACCGTCTCAATGCCGCGCAGGCTTTCGATCATCTGGCTGTTCAGTGCAGCGGACTGCACCATGGTCTCTTCGTTGATCTTTTTGTAAGGCTGCTTGTAGATCAGCACCAGCAGAATGCTGACCAGAGCCATGAACAGCGAGATCGAGAAGAGCATCGCATTCATGCGGAACAGGATGATACCGGTAATAATGGCCATCGAGATATCCATGATCAGGCTCAGCGCAATGCTGGTGAAGATGGATTTGATGGTGTTTGCATCCGAATAACGGGTGGTGATATCACCAGTCTTGCGGGTGGCAAAGAACTTCATGGGCAGACGGAAGATATGCCCGAAGTAACCCAGCATCAGCGGAATATCGATCTTGATGGATAGGTGGATCAGAACCCACTGCCGGACAAAGCCCACCAGCGTATTGGTGATGCTGACCATGCTGAACACAAGGATCAGCGTGACCAGCAGATTGTCTAGGCCATATGGCAAGACCTCGTCCATCAGGATCTTGTTGAACATGGAGGAGGCAATGCCCAGGATCGTAACGATCAGAGAACTCAGGATCGCATAGGCAAAGAGCTTTTTCTGGGGCAGCAACAGGTCGACGTAACGCTTGAACATGCCGCCCTTTTCGATCTTACCACCCTTGAACTCCGAGGTGGGGTTCATCAGCAGCAGAACACCAGTAAAGTTCTTGTAGAACTCATCCAGAGAGATCTTTTTCAGCTCACTGCCGGGGTCGCCGATCACGACATAATCCTTGCACTTGTGTTTTTTGCCGTTCTTCTCATCTTCCTTAGCGGCTTCGGCTTCTTTCAGCATGTGCCGACGACGCTCGCCGTCATCTTTGATGGTGGTCTTTTTAAAGACGACCACAAAGTGGGCCAGACCCTGATCGGTGATGACCTGCGCAATGCAGGGCAGCGAGAAATCGCTGAGGAAATTTTCACGGTCTACGCGAACCGCTGCAGTGGTGAAACCCAACTCATTAGCGGCTTTCTGCAAACCAACAAGGTTCGTGCCTTTCAGGTCGGTACCCATCATATCGCGCAGGCGGGTGATGGTAACTTCCTTTTTGTAATGGAGGCACACCATTGCGAGGCAGGCAGCCGCACAGTCAGTGGTGTCGTGCTGCCGGACATAGGTATAACGCATAGATGCTTCCTTTGATCATATACAAATTTATTCAAACAGCGGCAGGCGTTTTGAAGAAGCGGCCTGCCGCAGATCTGACAACGTGAAAAGAGCCGGAGCCTGAAACAACAGCACAGAGACCGGTGCTTTGTCCTGTCCTGCGGAGAACCATGACAAAACACCGGTCGGCTGCTATCAAAAGAAGGGAGCACCTACCCTTTGATCTGTGTGCCGGACTTTGGAAAAACAGATACAAATTCCCAAAGCTTATAAGCAGTATACCACAATGTGACATCTTCTTCAAGTAGTCAAATTTTAAGAAATCATTATGCTTGATGCTTTTTTCGCATGGATGCTGTGTTTTTGGGACAGAGAAGCCCAAAAACAGAGGAGAAACACGACTGCATGGCTGTACAGAAAAAGGGTGTAGTATGGGACAAACAAAAAAGGCAATGTTCTGTGGAACATTGCCTTTTCTTCTGGCGCCTCTTGCCTGACTCGAACAGGCGACACCCTGATTAACAGTCAGGTGCTCTAACCGACTGAGCTAAAGAGGCAGATCACATTTGTGACTGCGAGAGATATTATACCGCATAAGAATGCCTTTTGCAAGCCTTTTTTTAAAAAAATGAATCATTTTTGGCAAAATAAAACCGTCCTGCAGTGTTTTGAAACGCTGCAGGACGGTAAAGTACATATTATAAAAGAAGGAAAGGCTTATTTCAGCTTGCTCTTGGCCTTCATGCGCTGCTCGTGGTTCAGGATCTGCTTGCGGATGCGCAGATTTTCAGGAGTGACCTCCAGCAGCTCGTCCTGTGCCAAGAATTCCAGGCAGCCTTCCAGGCTGAGCTTGCTAATGGGGATCAGGCGCAGAGCATCATCGGAGCCGGATGCACGGGTGTTGGTCAGGTGCTTGGTCTTGCAGACGTTCACGTCCACATCCTCGCCGGAAGCGGTGTAGCCGATGACCATGCCCTCGTAGACCTTTTCACCAGCGCCCACCAGAAGGGTGCCGCGCTGCTGAGCATTGAACAGACCGTAGGTGACAGCCTCGCCGGTCTCAAAGCTGACCAGAGAACCGGTGGAGCGGTTGGCAATCATGCCAGCCCAGACATCGTAACCGTCGAAGATCTGGTTGATGATGCCTTCGCCGTGGGTATCGGTCAGGAACTGGTTGCGGTAGCCGAACAGGCCGCGGCTGGGCATACGGAACTCCAGACGCACACGGTCGGTGCCCAGAGATTCCATCTGCTGCAGGATAGCCTTGCGCTGGCCCAGACCGGTCATGACAGCGCCCTGATACTGGGTGGGCACATCGATGACGACATGCTCCATAGGCTCATAGGTCTTGCCGTCGATGACCTTGGTCAGAACGTGCGGGGGAGAGACCTGCAGCTCATAGCCTTCACGGCGCATGGTCTCGATCAGGATGGACAGGTGCATCTCACCACGGCCCATGACACGGAAGGAATCGGTGGTGGCGGAATCCTCCACCTTCAGAGCAACGTCCTTCAGCAGCTCCTTCTGCAGACGGTCACGGATCTGACGGCTGGTAACATACTTACCCTCGCGGCCGGCCAGCGGGCTGTCGTTGACGGAGAAGGTCATTTCAACGGTAGGATCGTTGATCTTCACGAAGGGCAGCGGCTCCACATTGGAGGGGCTGCACAGGGTATTGCCGATGGTCACGTCGGGCAGGCCGGAGAATGCCACGATATCGCCGGCGGTGATGTTATCGCACGGCTGACGGCCATTGGCCTGGAAGTCGTACAGCTTGGTCAGACGGCCGCGCATCTTCAGATCCTGATTGTGCCAGTCACAGACGACAACTTCCTCGCCCACCTTGGCAACGCCGTTCTGGATGCGGCCAATGCCGATGCGGCCCACGAAGTCGTTGTAGTCCACAGAGGACACCAGCATCTGGAAGGGAGCCTCGGGGTCGCCCTCAGGCGGCTTGATGGTGCTCAGCAGAGTATCGAACAGGGGGATCAGGTCGGTGCCGGGCACATCCGGGTCCAGGCTTGCGGTGCCATCACGGCCGCAGCAGAACAGCATGGGGCAGTCCAGCTGCTCATCGGTAGCGCCCAGATCCATCAGCAGGTACAGAACTTCGTCGATGACTTCCTTGATGCGGGCATCGGGGCGGTCGATCTTGTTGATGGCCACCACCAGACTCAGGTTCTGCTGCAGAGCCTTCTGCAACACAAAACGGGTCTGGGGCATGCAGCCCTCGGCGGCATCCACCAGCAGCAGAACGCCGTTGACCATCTTCAGCACGCGCTCCACCTCGCCGCCAAAGTCGGCATGGCCCGGAGTATCGACGATATTGATCTTGACACCCTTGTAGGTGCAGGAGCAGTTCTTGGCCAGAATGGTAATGCCACGCTCACGCTCGATATCGCCGCTGTCCATGACGCGCTCAGCCACGACCTGATTATCGCGGAATGCGCCGCTCTGACGCAGCATTGCGTCCACCAGGGTGGTCTTGCCGTGGTCAACGTGAGCGATAATGGCAACGTTGCGCAAATCGTTACGAACCATAAAATTCAACCTCTCTATTATTAAAACTCATAAAATACGAACGAACGTCATACAAGTTTAAGTTTATAACAGGAAGGGGTGGTTTGTCAAGATTGTATAAAAAATTTTTCAACCTTTCGGCAAAATGCCTGAGAAAAGCCATGCGATTTGTGCGGCGTGTACCTTTAGAATATGCTATACTAAGGATACAGAAGAAATAAAGCCGGAGGTGTTTTTATGAAGATCACATTTCTGGGCGCGAACCATGAGGTCACCGGCAGCTGCACTTTGATCGAAGCGGCTGGGCAGCGCTTTTTGATCGACTGCGGCATGGAGCAGGGCAAGGATGTATACGAGAACCAGCCCATCCCGGTGGCACCCGGCGAGATCGACTGGGTGCTGGCCACCCATGCACACATCGACCATACCGGTATGCTGCCGCTGCTGGTGCGCAACGGCTTCCGCGGCAAGATCTATGCCACGAACCCCACGGTGGAGCTGTGCGGCATCATGCTGCGGGACTCGGCCCATATTCAGGAATTTGAAGCGGAGTGGAAAAACCGCAAGGGCCAGCGCTCCGGCGCAGAACCGGTGGAACCGATGTATACTGTGCAGGATGCTGAAGCAGCCATGAAGCTGTTTGTGGGCAAGGCCTATGAGCAGCGCTTCCAGCTTGCACCGGGCATTGAAGCCCGCTTTGTGGATGTGGGCCATCTGCTTGGCTCGGCCAGCATAGAGCTTTGGATCACCGAGGGTGAGACCACGACCAAGCTGGTATTCTCCGGTGATATCGGCAATCTGGATCAGCCCATCATCAAGGATCCTGCTTACATCAAAGAGGCGGACTACGCCTTTATGGAATCTACCTACGGCGACCGCAGCCACGGCCCGAAGCCGGACTATGTGAGCGAACTGACGAAGATCCTGCAGCGTACCTTTGACCGGGGCGGCAATGTGGTCGTGCCCAGTTTTGCGGTGGGCCGCACCCAGGAGATGCTGTATTTTCTGCGTGAGATCAAGGAAAAAGGGCTGGTCAAAGGGCACGGCAATTTCCCGGTGTACATCGACAGCCCGCTGGCTACTGAGGCCACCCGCATCTTCCGGGACACAGACCCCGATTGCTTTGACGCCCAGACCCGTGCTTTACTGGAAAAGGGCATCGACCCCATCAACGTGCCGGGGCTGCGCATCAGCGTGACCAGTGACGACTCCCGCATGATCAACACTGACCGCACGCCCAAGGTCATCCTGTCGGCCAGCGGCATGTGCGAGGCAGGCCGCATCCGCCATCACCTCAAGCACAACCTGT
>OLYR01000192.1_pt1 | contig 11725 bp, 9 predicted proteins | sample 1644301 | NCBI WGS metagenome assembly OLYR01 (sample SAMEA103958141, study PRJEB25191) | human gut metagenome | biome: human-associated habitat [ENVO:00009003]; feature: intestine environment [ENVO:2100002]; material: feces | place: Germany | collected 2013/2015
GACGTTTTTTAACGGCGGATTGCAAATCCGCCGAAACGCCTAACGGAATTAATCACTAAAAAAAAACTGCGTATGAAGAAAGAAACCTGGAAAACCGTATTTCAGATAGTACTATCTATCTTAACCGCTATCGCCGCCTCTCTGGGCGTGACGAGCTGCATGTCGTAGAACAACACAAATACTAAAAAAAGAGGATGAGTCATAGACTAATGACGCACCCTCTTTTTTTATATCTATTACTGCTCCCCCCTCGTTTTTATTCGCTGCCGCCGAACAAAATCAAGCATTATTATTCGGTGACAGCGAATAAAAAATGCTATTTTATTTTGTAGTATCAAATAAAATTTGTACTTTTGCCGCAAAAAGTAAGTATATGGAAAAGGAATTGTTTCGAACGATAATAGCTGAGAACCAAGAATATATAGGTCGTATTCCTTTGGTACAGCGCCCTCTAGACCTAGAGGAGTATGGCAATTATGTGTTTGTAGGAGTAAGACAAGCAGGAAAATCCTATTTGCTATACCAGAGAATACAGCAATTGCTGGCAAATGGAGTTGAGATAGAAAATATTGTATATGTCAACTTTGACGATGAACGTTTGCAAGAAATGTCGGCAACAGACTTCGACCTTATATTGCAAGCCTATCATAGCATGTATGATAGCCAGCCCATCTTCTTCTTTGATGAGATACAGAATGTTGAAGGGTGGGCAAACTTTGCACGCCGTCTAGCCAACCAAAAATATTGTGTCTATATAACTGGCAGCAATGCCAAAATGCTGAGTCGTGACATAGAGACAGTATTGGGAGGAAGATATTTGGATATCAGCGTGTTTCCATATAGCTTTTCTGAATATCTAAAAGCAGTTGGAGTCTTGGTTACAAAGAATTGGCAATATGGACGAAAAGCAAATGAACTGCAACGCCATTTCCGAACCTACTTTGATTGGGGTGGCTTTCCTGAGCTTGTGCATTTTCAAGAAAAGAGAGTATGGCTAAACAGCTTGTATAATCGTATTTTCTTTAATGACTTGGTAGTTCGGCACAAGGTGAAGAACGAGGATGCCTTACGCCTTTGTGTAAGAAGATTGGCAGAAAGCGTGAAACAACCATGCTCCTTGAATCGTTTGAGCAATCTGATAAAAGCAACAGGAACTCCGTGTAGTCCATCAACGGTAATGGAATACGTTCGCTATCTGCAAGAATCATGCTTGCTGATATCTATTGACAATTATGCTTCCAAATTCGTGGAGAAAGAAACTATAAAGAAACATTATTTTGTAGATAATGGGCTGCTGCATCTCTTCATCAACAATCCAAACACCTCATTACTGGAGAATCTTTGTACAATTACATTGTATAAAAAATACGGCAAGGGCTTATACTATTACAATAGAAATATTGAGGTTGATTTCTATGTGCCTGATGAGGGACTAGCTGTGCAGGCGAGCTATCAGATGAGCGACGAAGAAACCATAGAGCGAGAAGTGAAAGCATTAGTAACCTTGCATGGTTTGTATCCTCTGAAACGAGCCATGATAATTACCTATGAGGATGAAGGGGAGATTGTGCGTGATGGACTCAAGATAGAAATAAGACCTGCATGGAAATGGGTGTTGGAAGGTTAAGCCAGAGAAAAGAGGATGCGTCATAGACTAATGACGCACCCTTTTTTTTATATCTATTACTGCTCCCCTTTCGTTTTCTTATCCGCCACATACATTCCTATCAGAATGCAGGCGGCACCCGCCAGAAAATAGGGGGTAATCTGCTCGCCAAGCACCCATGAAGCAAATATCATGGTGGTGATAGGGTTGAAGTAAACCCAGTTGGTTGCCTTTACCGTTCCGAGTTTTGAAATGCACCAGTTCCACGTGAGGAAGCAGATCATAGAGGCAAGGCAGCCCAGAAAGAGCAGATTGCCGAATACCTGGGGACGGGTGAATACCTCGAGCGGAGGAAAACCCGGAATGAAGATATAATATGGCAAGATGGTAAGAACACCATAGAAAAACACCTTGCGGGTGATGAATGCCGGACTGTAATCGCCCGTGGTTGACTTCATCAGCAGCGAATAAATCGCCCAGCACATACACGCCGTAAACGCCAATGCATCGCCCACCGGAGAAAGATGAAGCACAAACCTGCCGTTCAATACCACGATGATCATACCCACAAATGCCAGAAGAGAACCCAGCAGCTGGACGATATGAATGCGGTTGGAATCCTTATAGACCAAACGAACCAGCAGGGTGGCAAAGAGCGGACACGAACAGACAATGAGCGAGGTATTGGTGGTGGTGGTGAAGTTCATCGCCTCGTTCTCGCTGCAGAAATAGAGCGAACCGCCCGTAATGCCCAGCAGCGCCATCTTAGCCTCATCCTGCCAGGAATCGGCAAAGAGACGGCGATGATTGAACGCCAGCATCAGCACGTAGGCGATGCTGAAACGCAGGGTGAAGATCTGAGCAGGAGAAAGCCCATTCAGCATCAGCACCTTGGTGGAAACGAAGGTGGTTCCCCAGATTGCCACTGTCAGGAAGGCTACCAGATGGTAGAATATATTGTTATTTTTCGTTTGCATATCTTAATTTTTCCTTTATTGGTGCAAAAGTAAGATTTTTCTGTGGATAAACCAAGACTTCTGCATTTTTTTTGTAACTTTGCAGCATGATTTTCCATCCATTCCATCATACTTCAGAAAATGTTCCTGCAAGGATGAACAATCCTTTGGATTACGAACCGCATCCGCTCTGCATCCAGGCGTGCAGGGAAGTGCAGGAGATGCTTGCCAGACGAGAAGACTGGCAGGAAGAGATTGCGCGCGGCAAAATGTTTGGCGTACTCATCGTAGAAAATGTAAAAACAGATACCGATGTCCCAAAATGGGGATACCCAGCTGCCGATAGCGAGGCTCCGAAATGGGGATACCTGGCAGCCTACAGCGGACAGATTGGCGGAAGAAGTGACTGGGAGGACTTCGTGCCTGCCGTATTCGACTATCTGCAGCCCGACGGCTACTTCAAGACCCACGAGGCAGAGATCTCCCGTATCAACCAGAGCATCAGCCACCTGGAGAAGGATGAAAGGATGAAGGAAGCCAGAACCCTGATCCGGCAACTGCAGGAGAAGCGGAAGCGTACCATCGCCGCCTATCAGGAGAAGATGAAGGAAGCGAAGGCAAAACGTGACAGCCGCAGAGAGGCAGGAAACCTATCAGAAGCGGAAGAGGCGGAGATGATCAGGGAAAGCCAGTTTATGAAGGCTGAACTGCGCCGACTGAAGAAATCGCTCTCGGAAAAGACAGCCCTGGAAACGGAATTTGAGGATTATCAGGAGAATATACTGAGGCTGAAGCAGCTGCGCAAGCAACTCTCTGATGCCCTGCAGCAATGGCTTTTCTCGCAGTTCAGAATGCTGAACCAGGAGGGAGAAAGCAAGGATCTGCTGGAGATTTTCAGAGATGAAGCCCTGAAGGAGTATCCGCAGGCGGCGATAGCTACGAGCCGGATTGCAGCCCTGAAGATGGTGCCGCCAGCCGGGAGCGGCGAGTGCTGCGAACCGAAACTGCTGCAATATGCCTACCAGCATGGTTACAAACCGCTGCAGATGGCTATGTTCTGGTGGGGAGAAAGCCCGAAGGAGGAAATCCGTCACCACCTGCAGTTCTATCCAGCCTGCAACGGCAAGTGTAAGCCGATACTGCATTGGATGCTGCCGCCATCGGTATTCGAAAGCCCTGCATCGACAGAAAACGGCATCGGCGGACAGAAGGGACCATTCCCTAAGCAGGTAGAGATGCTCTATGAGCAGGTGGAAACGCTCTACGAAGACTGCGAGCTGACCGTGATTCACAAACCTGCAGGACTACTCTCTGTACCGGGAAAGGACGCTGCCCAGCCATCGGTCTATGCGCTGATGCGAAGGAAATATCCCGAGGCTACCGGTCCGCTCATCGTTCACCGGCTGGACATGGCGACCAGCGGACTGATGATCATCGCCAAGACCGAATTTGCCTATCATCGCCTACAGAAGGAGTTTCTGAACCATCGGGTGCAGAAGAAATACATCGCCATCATTTCAGAAAAAGAGATTTCGGGAAAGGATATCTCTGGAAAAGACTTTCCGGAAAAGGAGATTCCTGAAAAAGACATTCCGGGAAAGGAGATTCCGGAAAAGGGAATCATCTCCCTTCCGCTGCTGCCCGATTATCTGAACCGCCCCCGCCAGATAGTGAATCACGAGCAGGGCAAGGAGGCCATTACGGAGTATGAAATTCTGGAGCGCATCGACGGCTCCCACCTCCGCATCGCCCTCTATCCCAAGACGGGCAGAACCCACCAGCTGCGCGTGCATTGTGCCCATCAGGAGGGTTTGAATGCTCCCATCCTGGGCGATCCACTCTACGGCAACGAGAAGGCTGCCCGACTGCATCTACATGCCGAGGAGATAACCTTCGAACATCCCCTGACGGGTAAGAAAATAACGATAAAGAGAAAGGCTGATTTCTAAACGAAACCAGCCTTTTTTCTGTCTATTTTTATTCAAGTTTTTCAAGTTAAGCCCTTCAGACGAAGAACATGATGATGACCTGGGCGATGATGACTCGGATAAACATGCCGAGCGGATAAACCGTAGCATAGCTGATGCTAGGCGTATCGCCATCCAGGGTCTCGTTGGCATAGGTAAGCGCCATCGGATTCGCCATACTGCCGCAGAGAATGCCGCAGATGCTGCCGAAATCGTACTTCTTGGTCTTCAGGATGATGAAGCCCACTATGATAACCGGAACCACCGTGATGAGGAAACCGATGCCTACCCACATCAAACCCTCGGGACGAACCACCGTCTCGAAGAACTGTCCACCAGCCGACAGACCCAGACAGCCCAGATACAGGGCAAGACCCAACTCGCGGAGCATCAGTCCCGCACTACGCGTCATATAAGAGATGAACTGCACCCTAGGACCCAGCGCACCAATCAGAATACCCATTACGATAGGACCACCGGCAATACCCAGACGTACGGGAGCCGTCATTCCCGGAATATTCAGCGGAATGGTTCCCACGGCGAGTCCCAGAATGATACCCAGGAAGATGGCGCCCAGGTTAGGCTCGTTGAGCGTCTTCACGGCATTGCCCAGAAACTGCTCCACATGGTCGATGCTCGTAGGGTCGCCCACCACCGTCAGGCGGTCTCCATACTGCAGACGGAGGTCGTCGGTAGCCAGCAGTCGGATATCACCACGCAGCACTCGGCTCACATTCACGCCATAGGTATTGCGCATCTGCAGGCTTCCCAGTCGCTTGCCGTTGAGTCCCGGACGGGTCATCACGATGATTCTGCTCTCCAGTTTGGCATCGATGGCGTTCCAGTCCACCTTATCATTATTCCACTCCTTATCCACCTTCTTTCCGAAGAGTATCTGCATGGCAGCTGCCTCATCCTTATTGGTAACCACGAGCACATTATCGTTGGTATGGAGCACGGTATCAGCCTCTGGAATGATGACCTGCTCGCCTCGCCATACACGGGAGATGATGAACTTGCGATGGGTCATCATCGAGATTTCGGCGATGGTACTGCCGTTGAGAGCCGGGTTTACGATGACGTACTGTCCGATGGTTGTATGGTCATCCTCATCGGCACGTCGGATCTCCAGGTCCTCAGGCTTTACGAAGAGCTTGCGCAGGAACATCATCGCCAGGATGACGCCCACAACGCCCAGAGGATAGGTTACCGCACAGCCCAAGGCAGCTCCGCCGCTAGGCAATCCCAACTGCTGCAGCGCCTGCTGGGCAGCACCCAGAGCCGGAGTATTGGTGGTGGCACCGCAGAGAATACCCACCATATCGGGCAGGCTCACGGGCAGCACCAGGCACAGGGCAAGCGAGAATACGGTGCCCACGGCGATGACTGCCAGGCTCCAGAGATTGAGCGAGATGCCCTCGTGGCGCATCGAACCAAAGAAGTTAGGACCCACATAGAGACCCAGCACATACACGAACATGGTGAGTCCGAAGCTCTCGGCAAACTCCAGCATGTTCTCGTCGATGGAGAGGCCGAGATGGCCCGCCACGATGCCCACAAAGAATACGAAAGCTATGCCGAGGGAGATTCCCTTGACATGAATCTTGCCCAGGGCAAGACCTAAGGTACAAATCAATGAAAGAATGACGATGCCCTGCACCGCCGAATGCACGTTGATTAAATGATCAAACCACATAAATTATAAGTTTCTATCTTTTCTCGAGATAATGTTCAATTTTCTAAATTCGGCTGCAAAGGTACATTAAATTAAGAACATCACAAAAGAAAAACGCCCTTTTCTTCTAAATATTTGCAACAAAATCTGAATTTAAGGTAAAAAACCAAATCTAACTCGAAGTTTTTTTGTACCTTTGCACCCGTTTAAAATAGAAATAGATGAAAGATATTTGTTGTATAGGGCATGTAACCAAAGATAAGATAGTTACCCCAAACAGAACTGTTTACATGGCTGGCGGAACATCGTTCTACTTCGCCTACGCCATCAACCAACTGCCCAAGGATGTGAGCTTTTCGCTCATCACGGCAATGGATCCTACGGAAACAGAGCCTGTAGAAAAGATGCGCCAGGCGGGCATAGAAGTAACCCTCAATCCTTCGCGCAATACCGTCTTCTTCGAGAATATCTACGGAGAAAACCAGAACGAGCGCAAGCAGCGAGTGCTTGCCAAGGCTGATCCATTCACCATCAGACAGCTGGAGCACGTAGAGGCGAAGGTCTATCACCTGGGAAGCCTGCTGAGCGATGATTTCTCGCCTGAGGTAGTGGAATTCCTCTCGCGCAGCGGAAGGGTTTCCATCGACGTGCAGGGCTATCTGCGCGAGGTGAGAGACGAGAAGGTTTATCCCATCGACTGGAAGGAGAAGCTCGAGGTGCTGAAGAACACCTACTATCTGAAGGTGAACGAGACGGAGATGGAGACCATCACGGGGCTGAAGGAGCCACGCGAGGCTGCGAAGCTGATACATTCGTGGGGTGTTACCGAAGTAATCATCACGCTGGGCAGCGAGGGTTCTCTGATTTATGTAGATGACACCTTCTACGAGATTCCCGCCTATCCTCCTCACGAGGTGGTGGATGCTACCGGATGCGGCGACACCTATTCTGCCGGTTATCTCTACAAGCGACTGCAGGGTGCCACTCCTACCGAGGCTGGCAAGTTTGCGGCTGCCATGTGCACCATCAAGCTGGAGCACAATGGTCCGTTCAACCGCACCATCCAGGACGTAGAACGCATCATGAAATAAATTTTAGATAATTTATCCTATTATCTTCTTATTTTTGCCTGAATTGGTGTAACTTTGCATCCTATATGGAACAGATTTCACCAATTCAGGCATTATTGCAACAACGCACCCTGCTCCAGCTGGAGTATTACACCGAGAAGGAAGCCTTCCGCAAGCTCACCGAACAGATGGGAATGCAGCGCAAGGTAAAACGAGGTGATGCCTGGTTCCCGCTCCGTGTGGGAAAAAGCTTTTATAATTCGCTGAATCAAACAGCCATTGAGGTCTTCCGTACCTCAGATCAGGATATCGAGCACAATTTTGAGTTCGGTCGCCCCGTCATGTTCTTTATGGTCAAGAAGATGGGCAAGAATGAGAGCCAGGGCAGCACAGCCCTTCAGCTGTCAGAAAACGCTAATCAAAAAGTTCAAAGTTCAAATCTCAAAGTTCAAAGTTCAAATCTCAAAGTTCAAAGTATCAAATATTTTTCTTTTACGGGAACCGTGAGCTATGTGGATGGCGACAGAATGGTGATTACCGTGCCCGACTCTGCCCCATTGCTCGACTTGCAGCAATCTGCGGAGCCTATCGGCGTACAGCTATCCTTTGATGAAACCAGCTACAAGCTGATGTTCGAAGCCTTGGACCGTGTGATGAAGGCGAAGAACAACCGTCTGGCTTATCTCCGCGATTTATTCTATTCGCATCAGAAGGCAGGCAGATTCTCCTTCGAACCGATGAAGTTCCCTTGGCTCAATCCTACCCAGGAAAGAGCTGTGAACGAGGTGCTCTGGGCTAAGGACGTGGCGATTGTTCACGGACCTCCGGGAACCGGAAAGACTACAACCCTGGTGGAAGCCATCAACGAAACCCTGATGCGAGAGAGTCAGGTGCTGGTGTGTGCACAGAGCAATATGGCGGTGGACTGGATTTCTGAAAAACTGGTGGATAGAGGCATCAACGTGCTCCGTATCGGAAACCCGACCCGTGTGAACGACAAGATGCTGGGCTTCACCTACGAGCGCCGTTTCGAGAGTCATCCCGACTATCCGCAGCTCTGGGCTATCCGCAAGGCAATCAGAGAATTAAGGAAAAACAGGAAGAAAGGCAGCGAGAACTATCATCAGAAGATGGATAGGCTGAAGAGCCGTGCTGCCGAGATAGAAATCCGCATCAATTCTGAACTCTTTGGCGAGGCACGTGTCATCGCCTGCACCCTGGTGGGTTCTGCCCACCGGTTGCTGGAAGGCATGAAGTTCGGCACCCTGTTTATCGACGAGGCAGCCCAGGCTTTGGAAGCTGCCTGCTGGATTCCGATGAAGAGAGCCAGCCGGGTGATTCTGGCAGGCGACCATTGTCAGCTGCCGCCTACCGTAAAGAGTATTGCGGCATTGAGAGCCGGACTTGGCAAGACCCTGATGGAGCGCATCGCCGAAAACAAGCCTGAGGTAGTAACCCTGCTGAAGATTCAGTACCGCATGAACGACGAAATCATGCGATTCTCCAGCGACTGGTTCTACGGGGGCAAGGTGGAGAGTGCGCCACAGATCAAATACCGCAGTGTATTGGATTACGACCATCCGATAACGTGGATTGACACTTCGAACGAGGAGAATCAGATAACGATAGAAGGAGAAGATGCTCCTGAGGATTCTGCTTCCACATCATCTGCTGATTCTGCATCCTCATCATCTGCTGCATCTGCATCCAATCAGAATTCTGATTTGAACTTCAAGGAGCAGTTTGTGGGCGAGAGTTTCGGGCGTATCAACAAGGCGGAAGCCGAGCTTACCCTGCTCACCCTGGCGGAATACTTCACCAAGATAGGTAAGCAGCGGGTATTGAGCGAGAGCATCGACGTGGGCATCATTTCGCCTTATCGTGCCCAGGTGCAGTATCTGAAGAAGCTCATCAAGAAGTATGAGTTCTTCAAGCCTTACCGCCGTCTGATCAGCGTAAACACGGTGGACGGTTTCCAGGGGCAGGAAAGAGACGTGATTCTCATCTCGCTGGTACGTTCCAACGATGAAGGCCAGATCGGTTTCCTGAAAGACCTCCGCCGCATGAACGTGGCGATGACGAGAGCCCGAATGAAGCTCATCATCCTGGGCAACAAGGACACGATGACGAAGCATCCTTTCTACAAGAAACTGTGGGAGTATGTGGAAGGGCTCAATAATGATGAATAAGGACGAAGTTCGTGTAAAAAAGTGTATGTATGCAAGGAAAATTCGTGTAGAAAAGTGTTGAAAACATTTGGAAGTTCGTGTAAAAAAGTGTATCTTTGCAACCAACAGAGCTGTTTAAACATCATAACAGCAAGTTATTAACATCATTAACAACTTCAAAATGTATGTAAGGATGAAAAGAACGATCATAGAACAATTAAAAGCATGGAAAGAGAGCCTTTACAGAAAGCCCTTAATCTTATCAGGAGCAAGACAAGTAGGCAAGACTTATATCCTTCAGGAGTTTGGGAAACAGGAATATGACCACGTTGCCTACATCAACTGTGATGGAAACTCTGAGATTGCCAACATATTTGCAGAAGATTATGATATGAAGCGAGTCCTAATGGTTATCGGAGCCATTAGCAAACAGCCTATAATCCCTGGCAAAACGCTTATCATTCTGGATGAAATACAAGAACTTCACAAGGGACTTTCCTCGCTGAAGTATTTCTGTGAAAATGCACCAGAATACCATGTGGCTGTAGCAGGTTCACTTTTAGGCGTTGCCATGCACCAAGGAGAATCCGCCCCAGTGGGAAAGGTTGATATCATTCGACTCTACCCTATGTCTTTCGAAGAGTTTCTTATGGCAAAAGACGAAGAACAGTTGCTGAACATATTGAAAAGTAAAGACTGGAAGACCATCACATTACTTCATGATAAACTCATCAAGATATTAAGAGAATATTATTTTGTAGGGGGAATGCCTGAGGCTGTGAAAACTTATCTTGCAACTAACGATGCAAATCTCGTCAGACAGGTTCAGAACAACATTCTCACCATTTATCGTAGTGACATGTCGAAGCATGTCAGCCCAAATGAAGCCACTCGCATCAGCATGGTTTGGCAATCCATCCCTTCCCAGCTTGCCAAGGAAAACAAGAAGTTCATCTATGGAGCGGTGAGAAGCGGAGCACGAGCCAAGGATTTTGAGATGGCAATACAATGGCTGGTGGATGCAGGTCTCACCTATCGCATTTCCCGAGTAAGAGAAGTTGGAATGCCTTTGAAGTTTTACGAAGACCTCAATGCCTTCAAGCTGTTTCTCCTGGATGTCGGCCTCCTGGGTGCGCTGAGCGAGATGGAACCTGCCCAAATGCTCATCTCCAACAAAGCCATGACGGAGAGCAAGGGGGCGTTCACGGAAAACTACGTCCTTACCCAGCTATTATGTCAACAGGACATTTACACCTATTATTATAGTAGGGAAGACGCTCGCTTGGAGATAGACTTCCTTGCCCAGCACCAAGGGGTGATAACTCCGATAGAGGTAAAAGCGGAAGAGAACCTGCGTTCCAAGTCACTTCGCGCCTTCTTTGACGCCCATCCCGACTTGCGAGCCATCCGCTTCTCCATGTCGCCATACAAGGAGCAAGAGTGGATGAAGAATGTCCCATTGTACGGGGTAGAGGAGAGTTTCTAGGAACTCTTCTCACAATACTTCCTGAACTTTGCCTTAGTCATGGCAATACCAATGAGTCTATTAGATAATGCAACAATAACAACAAAATAAAAAAATATGCTACAACGTGACTACATACAGCGACTGATTCGCGAGTTTATGGCAGCACTCGAAAGAATGCTCGAAAAGAAAGAGGTGGAGGTGAGACGTGAGAAGATTAAGGAGCTCTACAATCAATACGTGGGTCCTTATGCCTTCTACAGCATCGCTACCATAGAAGACGTGATGAAGGCGATGGCAGGAATAGAGGACGAGGAGAAGCGACTCTCCAAGATGGATATGCTTGCCGAACTCTACTATCACGAGGCAGATACCGTGGGGCAGCCTACAAGAGATGAACTCCTGAACAAGGCGTTCATGCTCTTCGATTATGTGGAAACCCACGGAGATACGTTCTCCATCGAACGCCGTAACAAAATGGCAGAAATCAAACAGAAGATTGGAGATGTGTCATAAGTCTAGATAATGGAAGCCGAGGACGGGCTGAAAGCCCAAAAGCTCCTAGCCCAGGGCATCGCCCTGGGTATGATGGCAATCAGCATGACGCCCTGTAAGGGCAAAAGCCTTATATTTTGCCTGGAGTTTTAAAGCTTTTGCCCTTACAGGGCGATAGGTTTGCATCCGTAATTACCCAGGGCGATGCCCTGGGCTAGGGGCTTCTGCCCTTTCAGGGCGTGTGGGGTTTACATGCGAAACTTGAATCATGACCCCACTTTAAAAAGGAGCATATTTTGAATCCAGTCTGACCAGTGTGGTCA
>OLYR01000193.1_pt1 | contig 11700 bp, 9 predicted proteins | sample 1644301 | NCBI WGS metagenome assembly OLYR01 (sample SAMEA103958141, study PRJEB25191) | human gut metagenome | biome: human-associated habitat [ENVO:00009003]; feature: intestine environment [ENVO:2100002]; material: feces | place: Germany | collected 2013/2015
CGTGCTTACAGCGTATAGCTGCTTAGCACATTATTGAATTATTAACGAACTATTGTTATAACTAACGACTTTGATATGACTCCACAAGAAATTGCGTTCTGTTATAAAAAGCGCTGGGACATAGAGGTTTACTTTAAGTTTTTAAAGCAGAATTTGAATTTTTCTCATTTTCTGTCTACTAATGAGAATGGCATAAAAGTCATTCTCTACATGACTATTATTACCTCTATGCTGGTTATGATATACAAAAAGGAAAATGAGCTCGGTTTTTCTATTGTGAAATTTAACTTTTACCTTGAAATGCAAGAATGGGTTGGGGCGTTGTTAGTGGTTATTAATGGTGGGGATTTGAGTAAGACTCCATTCAGGCATGTTGCTCTATAAAGTAGGGATTCCTTAGAAAGGAAATCCTACTTTATAGAGCAACATGCCTAAAATAATCTTTCAACCACTTATGATTTCAAATCCGCCGGGACGCTTGGTGGGTTTACGCTCTTGGAGACACCTAGGTACTTTGGGGCTTTTAGCCCGTCCTCCGCTGCCATTATCAGAACTTTTGACACAACCTCTTGGGGAAGACGGAAGCTTCCGTCATCTGCTTTATTTGCTTCCGTCTTTCCGCTTTATTTGCTTCTGGCTTTCTTGCTCCCGCTTTTCTTCTTCACCTCTTTCTTCTTCTTCTTGATTCCGAAGAGTTCGCGCCAGCCGTTGAAATCCTTTTTCATAATCAGACCGAGACCTTGAGTGTTGAGGCTGTTTCGGGTGAAATAGCGGTCGTTGGTCTGATTATACATGCGCACGGCGAGATTACCGTTCGGGAAGATGAGATAACGGAGATCGAAGTCGCCGATAAAACTCTGTGTGGCATTCGCATTGTCGCGATAGCCAAACTGACCATTGAACAGCAGGCGATTGTTGAGCAGCCTTCCGCTCAGGATTCCTTCGTACTCTGCATTATTGAAGCCTTCATCGCCCGTAGAGATGTTGGCACCGAAATTCCAGTTGTTGCTCTTTACCACATTCGATAATACGGTGTTGAGCTGCTGCGAAATCGTACCGCTTAGAAAACTCTGCATCGCCAGCGATGTCTGACTCTGCTGGTCGGCATCCTCGCTGCTCTGGTTGTTCTTGGTCTGCGCATAGAATCGTCCGATGGCGAGCAGATAGAGTACCTGCTGGTTCATCTCTTCCTGCGAATTGATGACTGAGTAGATCATCTGTTTGGCATCCGTGTTTACCGTAGGCAGGTCCATTGAGAAATCTACGCTCGGCGATTGAGGGGTGCCCGTGATGTTCATCAGGCAATCTACGCGGATGTTGTTGCTACTGAACGAACGGCCGATGCTCAGGTCGCTCAGCGGAACACCGTTCACCGTATATTTCGCCTGCAGATTCAGTGGCGCATTGTATGGATTGCCACCGAAGGCGATGGTTCCCCCCGGCATGAACTCAAAGTCTTTCTTGATTACATTCTGTATCGTGAGCTTATACACTCCGTGGTCCACCACATAGTTGCCGAACATGTCGAAGGATCCCTTGTTAAACCAGTTGGCTCTTAGTACGCCATTGCCGTTCAGCGTGATGTAGTCGCCGCTCTGAGGGTCCATCATTAGCTTCAGCGTCAGGTTAGGAGTGGCATTCACCAGAAAGTTGATGCGCATGTCTGACGAGAAGTCGATGTCGTCGTCTGCATCTTTCTGCTGCAGCTTCAGACTGTCGGTCAGCTCCGGAGCGATGTCGTGCCAGTGGATGAAACTCTTGTCGCTGATGGCATCAGGACTCGCCACGTTATATACGAAGATGCTGCCAGGTCCCGGTTCTGCATCGATGTCAATGATAGTTTCGCCGCTCTTGCCGTGGATACCCACCTCGCCGGTGACATTGACGGTACCGTAGAAGGTGTTGTCGCCAAACTCATGGGTGTCGTAGCCTAGGAAGTTGTGCGCCTTCAGGGTGAGGTCGTAGCTCAGTCGGGTGAGATGCTTGTGATGGATACCGCCGCTTACGAGTGCCATGTTGTGGTTGCGGTCGAAGATGGTATCATTGTTCAGCAGGATGTCATCCGGAATGGCGTGGGCATGCAGGTTTTTGAAACTGTACTCGGTGCCCAGCTGTTTCATGTGCATCTTGCCGGTGGCGTAGATGTCGCCCACCAGGTTGATGTTGCTCAGGTCGCCCACCAGGTTCACCTTTCCATGGGCTCTTGCCTGGATGTCGTCCATGAAGCTTCCGCAGAAGCTCTCCATGAATTTCATATTCGTGCCCTGCGCCTCGATGCCCAGGTCTATGTAGTTTCGCTTCGGCGATACATATCCGTCTATGAGCGTCTGGTGCTCCTCGCCCTCGTCTGCCACGGCGTTGATGTCAATCTGGCTCAGTTCCTTGTTGAAGCTTACGTTGGCATGAAGTATTCCCATCGGACCGTGTTCGAACTCGAAGTCCTTGATGTCGAGCTTTGCGTAGGCGTCAGGATCATTGAAGATGCTCTTCACAATCGCCTTGCCTGAAGCCTTGCCTGAGAAATCCACCGAGTGGAAGTTTACGAGGTTCAGGATATACTCCACATCCACATCCTTCAGCTGCGCCACGATGGAGTCTTCCTTGTTCGGGGTGGCGAGTCCGTTCACTGCCACATGCTGGTCGCCGTGGCTCACCTCGAAGTTTTCTATCTCCAGGTGGTTCTTGCTGTAGGTGATGTCAGCCGGGTGCACCTTCCAAGGCTTTTCTCCGATATGGATTACCGATGGCTTGATATCTACGTGGGCAGTAGATACGTTGTTCGTATTCTTGTAGAACTGCGCCTCGGCATTCAGCGCCCCGTGGATAGGCAGGCTCTTGGAGTGGTTGTTGTAACCCAGCGATGCCATCAGTGTGTTGTCGGCTGCCGCTGCCTTTACGTGCAGGGTAGGGCTTGTGCTGCCCGCTGCTCCCGTTTTGATGTGCGCATCCACCTTCAGCGTGTCGCCCTCGGTATTCATCTGCAGGGATCCGCCGCTGTAGTCGCTGCCGTTGTAGCTGAAGGCTGGCAACTGTGCCGTGAGGTTTACCGAGCGGTCTAGGTCGGAGATGTTTCCGTCTATCACCAACGGCTGCAGGATGTCGAGCGGCACGCCCAGCATTCTCTGCAGTATTTCGGTAGAAGCTATTTCTGCCTCTATGCTGAAGTTGTTCCTTGCCTTGTTGCTGGTCTTTCCGATGCCAGGTAGGGTAGGCAGCTTGCTTGCCAGCATGTTGGTCATGGTCTGAACCAGGGTTCCGTAGTCGTACTGTCCCTTTACGTGGATGTTGGCGAATGGTGCTTCCAGGTCCAGATAGCTGTCTGCTCCTTCGTTCTTGGCACTCACCCTGATGTCGTTCAGGGTGTAGGTATTGTCTGCCATCTTCACGCCCAGTACGGTAGGTTGCAGATGCGCTAGGTTGAGCTGGGCTTCATACTGCTTCTTCGGGATGGAGTACTTGCCCGCCACCTGCAGGTTGATATTCGGGTCGGCGATGGATGCGAGTCCGTCGATGAGTCCCTTGTTGTAGCTGCCGTCCAGCCTGATATTGCTGAATCGGTAGTTGTTGAAGTCGAACAGCGGAATCTCGCCCTTTGCCACAAGATGTTCCTTGGTACCCTGTGCGATGATGTGTGCGGCGATGATGCCCAGTTTGGCATTGTCGAGTATCTTGCCCAGGTTGATGCCCTTGGTATCCACCTTGGCGTAGAGCTGCTTGCCGTTCTGGTGGGCGTCTATCTCCACGTTTCCTGCATCGGTGCGCAGTACGCCCTTGGTTCCTATCTGGCTCTTGCCTTTTCCGCTGGCTACACCTTTATAATATATGTTGCCCAGTCGGAGCACCTCTTTCGGAATCTTCACTTTGCTGCCCAGGTTGGCGGCTATCTGCTCCACGCCCTCGTCAGAAACCCGCAGGGTCTCTATGTTGGCGAGCCAGTGCAGCTTCCGGTTCCAGTCGCTTGCCTTGGCGTTCGCCTTGAGCAGGATGCTTCCGCTCTGGGTCTTGAAGTGGAGCTGGTGGATGCGTGCCGATGTACTGGTGCCCGAGAAGTGGGTGTCGATGTAGAGGGCATCGTTCCATTTTCTGAGGATAGGAGCGAAGCAAGCCACATCCGACAGGGTGATGAGCGATGGCTTGATGCCGCCCTCAAACTGCAGCGTTTCGCTGATGAGCGTTCCCTTCTCATTTGTGCGGTAGGTGGCGATGAGGTCTTCCAGCAGCAGGTGGCTCTTCGGGAGTTCCAGTTGGAAGTCGCTCAGGCGCGCCTGATGCTTGTCTGCATTCACCTTGAATCGCAGATTCTTTACTTGAAGTCCTGATTTATCGGTGAAGGCTATCTTCTTAATGGATAGATGAATATCATTATCTGTGAGATGATGCAAGGCGATGTGGGCAGAGAGATTGCTGATGCCGATGTGCTGAGGCGAGAATACTCCTGCAGCCGATGCGATGTCGCGCTGGTTGTAGGCAATGGATCCGTGGCGGATGATGACGCTTCCGATGCGCAGGTCGAGTGGCTTGTGCTGGGTGGTATCCTTCGAGGCGAGCGAATCGAGCATGAACTGGATGTTCATGTCGCTCTTGGCATTCTGCCTGTAGATGTTGGCTCTCAGTCCGAAGAGCTGTGCCGATGAAACCGAGATTTTTCCGTCTTTCAGCGGCAGCAGGTCCACCTTTGCCGAGAGTCGTGAAGCATAGATCATGCTGTCGCCTTTCTGGTCGAGCATTCTCACATCGTCGATGATGATTCGGTTGAAGAAACCCAGGTTGATCCTTCCCACGCTCACTTCTGTTCCGAATTTCTGGGCGAGGGCAGTGGCTACGGTAGAGCCGAGGAAGGTCTGTACTGGTGGCAGGTGCAACAGTACGATGAGTATCACATAAAGGGCGAAGATAGTCCAGATGATACAGCTGATGATATGTTTAAATCGTTTCAGAGTCTTATGAATATTTAATGTTTATTTGCAATGGGCATTTGCCGTTAATTTGCAATCTGTGTTTGTCAAAACAGGCTTGCAATCTGAATCTGTATTGAAATTTAGGCACAAATTTACTGCTTTTTTGTTACATTATCAAATAATTTAGTGATTTTTCTTCCTCGTCTTACTTTTTTTTGCTATTTTTGCAGCATAATTTGAATGTTTTCACAAAATAAGACCAGAAAATCAGTTTTAAAATATAATATTTTTAATGTAGTTATGGCAAATGTAATTAAGTTACGTAAAGGCTTGGACATTAACCTTACGGGTAAGGCTTCCAAGGATGTAGCCATCCCTGTGGTACAGGCTAGCGAGTATGCACTCGTACCTGCAGCCTTCGTGGGTGTTACTCCTAAGGTAGTTGTACGCGAGGGCGACCATGTCAATGCCGGAGATGCCTTGTTTGTGAACAAGGCTTGCCCAGAGGTGAAGTTTGCCTCACCAGTGAGCGGTCAGGTTACCGCCATTGAGCGAGGGGAGCGTCGCAAGGTGCTTTGCATCAAGGTGAAGGCAGACGCTGAGCAGACCTCTACGGATTTTGGTAAGAAAAACGTTGAGTCGTTGGATGGTGCAGCCGTGAAGCAGGCGTTGCTTGAGGCTGGATTGTTCGGTTACATCAACCAGTTGCCTTACGCTGTATCCACCACACCGGATACCACTCCTAAGGCAATCTTCGTTTCTGCCCTCCGCGACATGCCGCTCGCTGCCGATTTCGAGGTAGAACTCGCTGGCAATGAGGAAGCTTTCCAGGCAGGTTTGACAGCCTTGAGCAAGATTGCGAAAACTTATCTTGGCGTTGGAGTTGAGCAGCACTGCAATGCGCTCGGCGAGGCTAAGAACGTGGAACTCAATGTGTTTGATGGTCCTTGTCCTGCTGGTAATGTAGGCATTCAGGTGAACAACATCGATCCTGTAAACAAGGGCGAGGTGGTTTGGACTGTAGATCCTGCATCGGTAATCTTCTTCGGTCGCCTCTTCCTTACTGGTAAGGTTGACCTGCACAAGAAGGTGGCTGTAGCTGGTAGCGAGATGAAGTTGACCGGTTACGCTAACGTGTTGGTAGGTACTCCATTGGCAGCTTTCGTTGAAGCACAGCTCAAGAGCACATCCCACGTTCGCCTCATCAATGGCAATCCGCTTACAGGCGTAAAGACCACCCTGGCAGGTTACGTAGGCGGACACACCTCAGAGATCACAGCCATCCCAGAGGGTGACGACTGCGACGAGATGCTGGGCTGGATTCTTCCACGAACCGATCAGTTCTCTACCTCGCGTTCCTATCTCTCCTGGCTCTTCGGTAAGAAGAAGGAGTACAATCTCGATGCCCGCATCAAGGGTGGCGAGCGCCACATGATTATGAGCGGCGAGTACGACCAGGTTCTCCCTATGGACATCTTCGGTGAGTATCTCATCAAGGCAATCATCGCAGGCGATATCGACAAGCAGGAGCAGCTCGGTATCTATGAGGTTAGTCCTGAGGACTTTGCGGTAGCTGAGTTCGTGGATAGCTCTAAGCTCGAATTGCAGAAGATTGTACGCGATGGTCTGAACATCCTGCGCAAGGAGAATGCTTAGTTTTTAGTACTGTTAATTATTAAAATAATGAGTGCATTAAGAAATTATCTCAATAAGATAAAGCCTAACTTCCAAGAGGGAGGTAAGCTGCATGCCTTCGAGAGCGTGTTTGACGGTTTTGAGAGCTTCCTGTACGTGCCAAATACGACAGCGAAGAGCGGAGCCAGCATCCACGATTCTATCGACTCGAAGCGCATCATGAGCTTTGTGGTAATCGCCCTGATTCCTGCATTGCTCTTCGGTATGTATAATGTGGGATACCAGAATTTCAAGGCTGCAGGTACACTGGATGCTGCCAGCTTCATCGAGGTCTTCGGCTTCGGATTCCTGGCTGTCCTCCCTAAGTTGCTGGTTAGCTACATCGTGGGTCTCGGCATCGAGTTTGCCTGGGCTCAGTGGAAGCACGAGGAAATCCAGGAGGGTTACCTCGTCAGCGGTATCATCATCCCATTGATCATTCCTATCTCTACACCGCTGTGGATGCTCGCCCTGGCGTGCGCCTTCGCAGTTATCTTCTGCAAGGAGATCTTCGGTGGTACCGGTATGAACATCTTCAATGTGGCTGTGGGTGCCCGTATGTTCCTCTTCTTCTCATATCCATTGGCTATGAGTGGTGATAAGGTCTGGGTGGCTAAGGATGCTATCTTCGGTCTGGGTAACACCCTGCCTGATGGCTTCACAGCTGCTACTCCTCTCGGTCAGCTGGCTCAGGGCAGCATGCCTTCAGCAAGTCTCTGCGACTCTATCATCGGTTTCATTCCTGGCTGTATCGGTGAGACTTCAGTCATCGCCATCGCCATCGGTGCCATCATCCTTCTTTGGACAGGCATCGCATCTTGGAAGACCATGGGCTCTGTATTCGCAGGCGGCATCGTGATGGCGCTTATCTTCCAGGCTCTCGGTATGACACCTATCGCTTGGTATGAGCACATCGTGCTGGGTGGTTTCTGCTTCGGTGCCGTGTTCATGGCTACCGACCCTGTAACTTCAGCCCGTACAGAGAAAGGTAAGTACTTCTACGGATTCTTCATCGGTGCCATCGCCGTTATCGTACGTGTGATGAACCCAGGTTATCCAGAGGGTATGATGCTCGCTATCTTCTTCGGCAACATGTTTGCTCCACTCATCGACTACAGTGTAGTTCAGAGCAACATCTCTCGCCGTGCTAAACGTGCTATTAAATAATGTAGGAGGAATGTAGATATGAAGACAAATTCAAATAGCTATACTATTATCTATTCGGTTATCATCGTGGTAATCGTGGCATTCCTGCTCGCGTTCGTGTCTTCTTCACTGAAGGCAACACAGGATGCCAACGTGGCTCTTGATACTCAGAAGCAGATTCTGAACTCCCTGAACCTGCGCGACCTTGATAACGCTACTGCGGCTGCCAAATATAAAGAGGTGGTGAAGGACGAGAAGGAGAAGGACGGCATGAAGTATTACGAGTGCGAGATTGATGGTCAGAAGAAGACCGTATATTCTGTAAAGGGTATGGGTCTCTGGGGCGGCATTTCAGGCTTCATCGCCGTGGATGCTGACAACAACACCATCTATGGCGTATATTTCAACCACGAAGGCGAGACAGCCGGACTGGGTGCTGAAATCAAGGACAACCTGAAGTGGCAGCAGAAATTCCAGGGCAAGAAGATTCACAAGGATGGAGTAGAGGGCATCGCTCTGGGCGTTGAGAAAGACGCTCCTGCCAGCGACCCTAACAATGTGGATGCCGTTACCGGTGCTACATTGACATCCAACGGTGTGGATGCAATGCTCAAGGAAGGTCTTGCTAAATTCATTAAATAATTAAGCGAAATTATGGCATTATTTAGTAAACAAAATAAGGAGGCATTCATCAAGCCACTGAACGGCGACAACCCTGTGCTCGTGCAGGTGCTTGGTATCTGTAGTGCCCTGGCTGTTACTTCTCAGATGAAGCCAGCCATTGTGATGGGACTTGCCGTTACTATCATCACGGCATTCTCTAACGTGATTATTTCCATCATCCGCAACACCATCCCTCAGCGCATCCGTATCATCGTCCAGCTGGTGGTAGTGGCTGCCCTGGTAACCATCGTGAGCCAGGTGTTGAAGGCTTTCGCCTACGACGTGAGCGTGCAGCTCTCTGTGTACGTGGGTCTTATCATCACCAACTGTATCCTGATGGGTCGATTGGAGGCGTTTGCCATGATGAACAAGCCTTGGCCTTCATTCCTCGATGGTGTAGGTAATGGTTTGGGTTATGCCCTCATCCTCGTGATTGTGGGTGCAGTGCGTGAGCTTTTGGGCCGTGGTTCTCTGCTCGGTTTCCAGCTGATTCCAGAGGGAGCTTACAGCTTTGGATATGTTAACAACGGTATGATGACCATGCCAGCCATGGCATTGATTCTCGTTGGATGTGTAATCTGGGTACATCGTGCCTATATTTATAAGGAGGAGAAGTAAGATGGAGCACGCAATAAGTTTGTTTTTCCGTTCGATTTTCGTCGATAACATGATCTTCGCCTACTTCCTGGGTATGTGTTCATACTTGGCAGTATCCAAGAACGTGAAGACCTCTTTGGGCCTGGGCTTGGCAGTAACCTTCGTGTTGCTCATCACCGTGCCTGTAGATTACCTGTTGCAGACCAAGGTGCTCAGCGCCGATGGCATTCTGGGTGTTGACCTCACTTACCTGAGCTTCATCCTCTTCATCGCCGTCATCGCCGGTATCGTGCAGCTGGTAGAGATGATTGTAGAGAAGTTCTCACCATCGCTCTATGCAGCCTTGGGTATCTTCCTGCCATTGATTGCCGTAAACTGTGCCATCATGGGTGCATCTCTCTTCATGCAGCAGCGCATCCTGATGGAGCCTACCAATACTCAGGCTATCACCTCTGTATGGGATAGCATCGTTTATGCCGTAGGTTCCGGTCTGGGTTGGACTCTCGCCATCGTCCTGATGGGAGCCATCCGCGAGAAGATGCAGTATTGCGACGTGCCAAAGCCACTGCAGGGACTCGGCATCACATTTATCACAGTAGGCCTCATGGCAATGGCTATGCTTTGCTTCTCAGGCTTGAAAATCTAAAATAGGAGGACTATAGATATGGGTAATACATCATTTATATTGGCTAGTATCGGAGTTTTCCTCGTGGTGATTCTCTTGCTGGTTATCATCCTGCTCGTGGCTAAGAAGTATCTGAGCCCTAGCGGAAATGTAAATATCGAAATCAATGGCGACAAGACCATTAACGTGCCTCAGGGCAGCAGTTTGATGACTACGCTGAATGAGAACGGCATCTTCCTTCCTTCTGCCTGCGGCGGTAAGGCAAGCTGTGGCCAGTGTAAGGTTCAGGTGCTCGAGGGCGGCGGCGAGATTCTCGATTCAGAGAAGCCTCACTTCACCCGCAAGCAGATTAAGGACCACTGGCGCCTGGGATGCCAGTGCAAGGTGAAGGGCGACCTGAAGATCAAGGTGCCTGAGAGCGTGATGGGCGTGAAAGAGTGGGAGTGCGAGGTTATCTCCAACAAGAACGTTTCATCATTCATCAAGGAGTTCAAGGTGGCTTTGCCTCCAGGCGAGCACATGGACTTCGTTCCGGGTTCTTACGCTCAGATCAAGATTCCTGCATACGACTGCATCGATTACGACAAGGACTTCGACAAGGATCTTATTGGCGAGGAGTACATCGGAGCATGGAAGAAGTTCAACATCTTCTCTCTCAAGGCTCACAATCCAGAGCCTACCGTTCGTGCTTACTCTATGGCGAACTATCCTGACGAGGGTGACATCATCACCCTGACCGTACGTATCGCCACAACTCCATTCTTGCCACGTCCACAGGTAGGATTCCAGAACGTACCAACAGGTATCGCTTCTTCTTACATCTTCTCATTGAAGCCAGGCGACAAGGTAATGATGAGTGGTCCTTACGGCGACTTCCATCCTAACTTCACATCAGGCAAGGAGATGATCTGGATTGGTGGTGGTGCCGGTATGGCTCCATTGCGTGCGCAGATCATGCACATGACCAAGACCTTGCACACTACAGATCGTGAGCTTCACTTCTTCTACGGAGCTCGTGCATTGGGTGAGGCATTCTTCCTGGAGGACTTCTGGGAGCTTGAGAAGGAATTCCCTAACTTCCACTTCCATCTTTCATTGGACCGCAAGGACCCAGTGGCAGATGCTCAGGGCGTGAAGTACTACGAGGGATTTGCTGTTAACTGCATCCGTGATACCTACTTGAAGGATCACGAGGCACCAGAGGATTGCGAGTACTATCTCTGCGGACCTCCAATGTTGATCAAGACCGTTACAGATTATCTGGATTCTCTGGGAGTTGATCCTGAGAGCATCATGTACGATAACTTCGGATAAGTTTTTTTCGAGGGATTGTTCAGAAATATAGTAGGAGCTTTTTTTCTGGTCAATTACTCAATTGGCGAGCGGCATCTGCTTTCTGCAGGTGTCGCTTTTGCGTTTTATCACTTTGTCCAGCCGTTCTTCTTAGCCTGCTTGATACGTGACTTAGCCTGGTTGATCTCAAGGAGGTTTGCGTTCACGCTGCGTATTACGTTGCTGTAGTTAATCATACTTTGTTCTGTGTTTAAAAGTTCTTAGAAATCACAACTACCCGGAAGCCCCTGTTTTCAGCCCCGATTCTGGGTCTTCATTGATGACCGGCGCCTGCTATCATTTAAGCCCCGCCCCGGTCTTCATAGATGACCGGTTTTCGGCACAATAGGCTGCTCTTTCGATTGCTGGTGCAAAGGTACGAAGATTTTCTGCATCTACCAAATTTTGGCATGTGATAAGGAGCGATTTTCAGCAAAACACTTACGATTTGAAACTTCGTTAAAAAACAAACTCTATTTTTTATGGGGCGCATCTCTATATTTTTGCGGCGTCGAAAACTATGTTTTGCCATATAAATCTGCATATTACATAGTGATACCCGGTTATAGGGAAACGTGTTCAGTATTCAGTATTCAGTTTTTTTCGCTCTAGTTACCATCCTCTGTATAGATAGAATATATTATATCACTGCTGTCCCGTTTAGAAATCGTCGGGGCTGAAAAGGCTAGGATATAGCCAATCCTCCGTCACTTCTGTTGGAACAGCTTTGTTAAACAATTCATTTAAAGGAGTCTTGTCCGTAAG